>JACCDX010285792.1_pt1 | contig 23748 bp, 26 predicted proteins | sample 7449681 | NCBI WGS metagenome assembly JACCDX01 (sample SAMN15323450, study PRJNA562643) | freshwater metagenome | isolation source: river surface water | place: USA:Blue River Watershed | collected 2017-08-18
AACGGTTGAAAACAATAAGGCTGGGGTTCCGATTCCTAATTCCATGTTATTTGATATAATATGCGTCTAAATACATTGACATTTCTTCCTGCAATTTGTGGGCTTCGCGCTTCGCATCCACCGCAGGATTATCGCCCGCGTAAATTATTCCGCGTGAAGAATTAACCAATAAACCTACGCGCGAATTCATCGCATAGCGAGACACATCTTCCAAACTTCCCCCCTGCGCACCTACACCTGGCACTAAAAAGAAATTATCTGGTGCTATTTCACGTACCTTTTGTAAAAAATCAACCCGCGTCGCCCCAATCACAAACATCAATTCCTCCGGCGATGCCCAAGTTTGTGCCAAACGCATCACACGCTCATAGAGGGGAGTGTAATCTTCTGACTTAGTCATTTGGAAATCATGGCTACCCGGATTCGAAGTCAAGGCTAATAAAATAACCCATTTGTCCTCAAAACGAAGAAAAGGCTCCACCGAATCATGCCCCATGTAGGGGGCAACGGTAATCGAATCAAAATTCAATCCACTCGAAGCGGGGTCAAAAAACGTTTGCGCATACATATATGCTGTATTCCCAATGTCCCCACGTTTCGCATCTGCAATCGTAAATACATCCGAAGGAATATATTCCATCGTTTTTTGTAAACTTTCCCAGCCCTTCGGTCCCAATGCCTCATAAAAGGCAATATTGGGTTTATACGCCACCGCATAATCAGCCGTTGCGTCTATCACCGCTTGATTGAATGCAAACACAGGATCAGCTTCTTGCTTAAATTTAGATGGGATTAAGCGGGGGTCCGTATCCAAACCCACACACAAAAAAGATCGCTTGCGCTCAATTTGATTAACTAATTGCTGTGAATTCATACGGAATTGAGAAATAGGAATTGGTTTACTGAGTAAATATCGATAATTTTGGCGCAAATTAAAGGCTTTCCTTGCCATTATCAAACTTAAGGAATTTTAATTCTATGCAATTTATCAACCACCCATTCGCAGGCGTAATTGAGTGTATACCCACTAAATTTCACGATGATCGCGGCTTCTTTTACGAGTCATATAATCAGAAGCGTTTTGCTGCCAATGGAATAACCGAAGATTTTGTTCAGGATAACTTCTCCTTTTCGACAGCAGGTGTTTTGCGTGGACTTCATTTCCAAAAAGATCCCCATGCACAAGGAAAATTAGTGCGCTGCATGACCGGAAAAGTAAAAGACGTTATTGTGGACCTGCGCAAAAGTTCACCCACCTTCGGCCAACATGCTTCCTTCATTCTCGACGCGGATCAAGGCAATATGCTCTATGTGCCTGTCGGCTTTGCGCACGGATTCGTCGCCTTAGAAGAAACAATTTTTGTCTATAAATGCACTGAATTTTGGAATAAAGAAGCCGAATCAGGGCTTCGTTGGAATGACCCAAGCTTACAAATTTCATGGGGAATCGATAACCCAAATGTTTCAGACAAAGACCAAATTTTACCCCTATTTGACCCGAACGAAGTGATATTTAATTAATTTTCATACCTTTGTCCCAATGACTCGCAAGCTGATTTTATCAAGCCCACTATTGGAAATAACCATATCCAGGTTATGCCAAGAGCTCATTGAGAATCAAATCAAAGATGTTGAAACTGTTATTCTAGGCCTACAACCACGTGGGATCTACTTCGCAGAACGCATCGCCAAGGAACTTGGCAAACAACTCAACCAGACATTTCAAGTAGGTAAATTAGACGCCACTTTTTTCCGTGACGACTACCGAAGACGCGACACGATCGCACCTAATTCAACGGATATTTCCTTCTTAATCGAGAATAAACGTGTCATTTTAGTTGACGACGTACTCGCAACAGGCCGCATGGTTCGTGCAGCGTTGGATGCGATGAATTCCTTTGGAAGACCCACAAAAGTGGAGCTTTGTGTACTAATCGACCGTATTTACAACCGAGACCTGCCGATTAACGCAGACTATGTAGGTAAAGCAGTCAACACGCTGCCTACGGAAAAAGTGCTCGTTGAATGGCAAGAACAAGGCCACGAAGCAGATAAAATTTGGTTAATTACCCAATAAAAATATGTTGAAATCGCCACACTTATTAGGGATCAAGGATTTGGACGAAGCGTCTATCCACTTAATCGTTAAAACGGCTAAAGAATTTAAAGAAGTTCTTAACCGACCGATTAAAAAAGTTCCTTCCTTACGTGATGTTACGATTGCCAATGTATTTTTTGAAAACTCTACCCGCACCAGACTCTCCTTCGAATTAGCCGAAAAACGCCTATCTGCAGATACCATCAATTTCTCAGCCTCAGGAAGCTCTGTTAAGAAAGGGGAAACCTTACTCGATACGGTCAATAATATTTTGGCCATGAAGGTCGACATGATCGTCATGCGCCACGCAAGTCCCGGTGCGCCGCATTATTTGGCCAAACATATCAAAGCAAATATTGTCAATGCGGGAGACGGAACACACGAGCATCCGACGCAAGCTTTATTAGATACCTACTCGCTCCGCGAAAAGCTTGGTGACCTAGACGGGAAAAACATCGCAATTATCGGTGATATTCTTCACTCACGAGTAGCCCTTTCGAACATATATGCGCTGAAAAAACAAGGCGCAAATGTACGTCTTTGCGGACCAAGTACCCTAATTCCGAAACACATTCAATCTTTAGGGGTCGAGGTTTCGCACGATGTGAAAAGTACGTTACAATGGTGCGACGCGGCAAATGTGCTCCGGATACAGCTGGAGCGCCAACAAATCAAATACTTCCCAAGTCTGCGTGAATACGCCCAATTCTTTGGTATAACACGCCAAATGTTGGAAGAATTACCCAAAGAAATTGTCTTAATGCACCCAGGCCCAATCAATCGCGGGGTGGAATTAAGTTCCGATGCGGCAGATTCGCCACATTCAATCATACTCGATCAAGTAGAAAATGGAGTTGCCGTGCGCATGGCGGTGCTTTACCTACTCGCTTCGCGTGCTTAAAAAATCAACATAAGCTTCTTGTAATTGATTTACTTGAATGCCATGGCCACAAGCGTAATGGCCTAAAGGGCATTTCTTTTTCCCATGCGACCCGCAAGGTTTACAGGTTAAATTTTCGTTTGATTCAATCACCCGATTCCAGGTAGCCAAAGGTCCAAATCCAAAATCAGGTGTCGTTGAACAAAATACCGCCACCGTAGGCGTATTCACCGAAGAGCAAATATGCAATGGGCCTGAATCATTCACAAATGCCAAAGCGGCTTGTTGGTACACCCCTATCGCCTCCAACAATCCCAATGTACCCGTTAGATTATGAATTTTATGCTGAGGGCACGCACGAGCGATTTTAGCCGACAATTCCATTTCATTTGGCGCGCCCATGAGCACAATAGCTTTATCCTTAGGTAATTGCTGAATAAAGTCTATCCATGTTAGAAGCGGTAAACGCTTTGTTTCCCACACGGAACCAGGTGAAATACATAGGTATTTTTTTGCTTTCAAGGGTGTTGGCAACGAAGGAGTGGACGACAAAAATGGTGCATAAAACTGCTTTCCGAGCCATTTTTCAACTAAATCAATGTTTCGCTCTACTTCATGAACCCCATGACCAAAGCGATGTTGAACAGATTCATTAAATAGAAACGAGACTGGATTTTCCTGAAACCCAGTCACCTTCTTCGCACCCATAGAAACGCTCAATAAGCCCATACCGAAGAATCGCTGAACCACAAACACCTGATCAAATTTTTCTTTGCTTAATTGCTTCCGCAGCGAAAACCAAGATTTTAGTTTTTTAGACTTATCGTAGCCCCAAACCTTGGTCAGATTTTCATAGGGGTATGCCTCAAAAATAGGCTCCAAACCGGCCCTGACAAGTAATTGAACCTTAGTTTGTGGAGATTCGTGCCGGATTTTTTCCAATAAGGACGTAACTAACACCGCATCACCTAAGAAAGCTGTTTGGATAATAAGTACGTTGGAATTTTGCGACATGCAAGAAAAATGAGCGATTGGCCATAAAATTAATTAATTTTGAGATCTTTTGCGCTAAGAAGCACTTTATGAATTCCATTCAAATCAAAACATTGCCCAACGGCATCACGTTGGTACATCGCCAAGTTATGCATACCGAGATCTCGCATCTTGGGATTATGCTTGATATAGGCAGCCGAGATGAAGAGAAAAATGAGGAAGGACTTGCGCACTTTTGGGAGCATTTGGCATTCAAGGGCACCGAAAAGAAGAATAATATGCAGATTATCAACCGCTTAGAGATCATCGGCGGAGAATTAAATGCCTACACCACCAAAGAGAAAATCTGTTTTCATGCCTCCGTTTTAAGCCCCTATTTTGAGCGGGCGCTTGAACTTATCACAGATATTACCTTTCATTCGACCTTTCCTGCGAAGGAATTAGAGAAAGAGCGTAGTGTGATTCTCGAAGAAATGTCCATGTATTATGAGGCGCCGGAGGATGCTATTCAAGACGATTTCGATGAATTATTATTTCCTAATCACCCACTGGGAATCAATATTTTAGGAACGACCGAAACGGTTCAATCCTTTAAACAATCCGATTTAAGTGCGTTTATTGCGCGTAACATGGATACATCCCGCATTGTTATATCGTCAATCGGGAAGCAAAGTCATGAAAAAGCTTTTAGATGGGCGGAAAAACATGTTGGGTACATTCCGACAAAAAAACATCAAATGAAACGCATCATTCCTTCGGCGATGGTGCCGACGGAGCGAATTACCAAAAGAGGGATTACCCAGTCACATGTGGCATTAGGCCGACAATCCTACGCGATTGCGCATCCGGACCGATTGGCATTTTTTATGTTGATCAATTTATTGGGCGGTCCATCCATGAATTCATTGTTGAACGTTTCCGTTCGGGAACGCCATGGCTTGGTTTATTCGATTGAGGCTAATTTCACCTCGTACATGGATTCGGGATTTTGGGCCATATATTTTGGAACCGAGTCGAATCAGGTGAACAAATCCATCAAACTAATTCAACGAGAATTTGACAAATTAAAGGACCGCAGTTTAAGTCCTACGAATTTGAACAAAATCAAATCGCAGCTCAAAGGCCAAATGGCCATGGCAGAGGAAAGCAACCTCAATTTCATGTTGATGATGGCCAAAAGCCTCCTAGACCGCGAAAAAATCGAAACATTGGAAGAAATATTCGAGCAAATCGATTTAGTTTCTGCCGAAAAAATGCAGCAATTGGCCATAGAGATGTTAAATCCTGATGAGCTAAGTGTCTTGATTTTTGAACCATAAACACGGTGCATCTTTACCTCCACATACCCTTTTGTCATCAAGCATGTCATTATTGTGACTTCCATTTCTCTACGCGTCTCGCAGGAAAAGAGGCCATGGTGAAAGCCATTCAACTGGAGATTGCTTTACAAAAAGAATATTTGGATGGACAAAAGCTTGAAACAATCTATTTCGGCGGCGGAACCCCTTCCGTACTTAGTTCGCTTGAATTAGCTGAAATCTTGCTTACGATTCGCAATTATTTTAATGTCGAACCCAATGCTGAAATAACCCTTGAGGCTAATCCAGAAGATCTTACCCCGGCTTATTTAGGATCGATTCAAACCTTGGGAATAAACCGATTGAGTATTGGGATTCAATCCTTTCAGGATCAAAATTTGGCATTTTTGAATCGCAATCATAGTGCCCAACAAGCCATGCAAGCAATTCGTGATGCGCAAGCAATAGGCCTAACGAATATTAGTATTGATTTAATTTATGGATTGCCCAATAATTCATTGGCAGATCTGGAACATGATATCCTTCAAGCTGTTCAAACAGGCGTTAATCACATATCTGCGTACAGTTTAACCGTAGAACCCAAAACGGTATTTGGTCATCAAAAAAAGCAAGGAACCTTTTACGAGGTGTCTGAAACCCACATGGCTACGTGCTTTGAAAATACCCATGTCTTACTCGAAAAACATGGGTTTGAGGCCTATGAAACCTCCAATTTTGCTAAAAATGGGCATTTTTCACGTCACAATACCTCATACTGGAATCAAGAAAATTATTTGGGAATCGGACCGGCTGCGCATAGTTTCAATCAGGTGAGTCGGCAATGGAATGTGGCCAACAATGCCACGTATGTGAAACAAATAACGCAAGGAATTATTCCGGCTGAAGTAGAAATACTTAGCCCAGCCAATCAATTAAACGAGTTAATGATGACCAAATTCCGCACCAAAGCGGGTGTTTCACTCGATCGATTAGCGGCTAAATTTGCCGCGGCAAACAGTCCATTTCCAGCAAAAGAATTCGATCGTTGGGTTAAGGAAGGATTAGCAGAGCAGGTTGATGGACATATCCGATTAATTGGTGATGGGAAATTGATCGCAGATAAATTAGCGAGTGATCTATTTGTATTGGACGCTAGACACTAGACACTAGACTTCATCAAACGTCAGACGTCAGACGCTGGACGTTAGACGATAGACGCTATGCAATAGGACTTCAGACTCTCTCCCACCGGACTATTTCCCTTCGGACTTCGGACTTATTCCCTTCGGACTTACACATTTCTTTCGTAATTTCGCACCCAACCCAATTCTTTGTCCATGGCCAAACGCGTAGATTTATCTAATACCCCCCGAACCAGCACGCGTGGTTCAAAATTTAGCCGCATCAAATCAACTGATTCATCCAAGTCTGGATGGACATTTAATCGGGTCCTAGGACGCATTGGACGTTATTTACTTTATGTTTGGATCTCAACAATCGTTGCAGTTGTCCTTTTCAAATTTGTGCCTGTCTACTTCACGCCTACCATGGCAGCACGCAAAATCGAAGCGATCCAAGCCGGCGAACCTTCGAAAATTTCAAGCCAGTGGACACCTTATGGACAAATGGACCGAAATGCTGCTTTGGCAGTAATCGCCTCTGAAGATCAATTATTTCCTGATCATCATGGATTTGACTTTGATGCAATGTGGGGTGCGGTCAACAATAATTTAAAGGGGAAAAGAATTAAAGGGGCGAGTACGATATCCCAACAAGTCGCGAAAAATGTATTTCTGTGGCAAGGAAGAAGTTACCTTCGCAAAGGCCTGGAAGCCTATTTTACCCTGATGATCGAACTCATCTGGGGCAAAAAACGAATCATTGAAGTTTACTTAAATATTGCCGAAACAGGGAAAATGACTTTTGGCGTTGAAGCAGCAAGTCGGCAATACTATGGACATTCAGCCGAAGAATTAAGTACGACCGAAGCGGCACGCATCGCAGCTTGCCTACCCAACCCAATCCGGTTTTCAGTCGCAACTCCTTCAGGTTATGTGAATAAACGCACGCAGGCAATCAAAAGACAAATGAAAGCCTTAGGAGGAAAGAAGTTCCTACGCAGCATCGACTAGGCTAATTCAGCCGAAGGATCCCAAAAATGTTGCTTAAAATGGATGATTTGATCGTCTTGGACGCGAATGCCCTCTTCGGCCAACAGCATTTCCATTCGATTTCCTCCAAAGAAATTCTTACCCGTTAACACACCATTTCGATTAACCACCCGATGCGCAGGAATATCAGCTAGCGTATGCGACGCATTCATGGCCCAGCCCACCATGCGAGCGCCCCCTTTCATACCTAAATAAGCAGCAATCGCACCATAGGTCGTGACGCGACCCGAAGGTATTTCTCGAACCACTTGATAAATCGCATCAAAGGCATTGATTTTATCCATTAATCCAATTTGCGCTCGTCAATTTCTCGCTCCAATTCAGCATACCATTTGGTGCCAAACTTTCGAATCAGTGGATCTTTTAAGAATTTATACACCGGAACCCCTAACTCTTTCCCATGCGAACAAGCATCCGAACAAATTGTCCAGCGCTCGTAGTTAATAGCCTGATATTCAGCTAGTTTTTGAATTCTAATTGGGTATAAATGACAGGAAATTGGCTTACGAAAATCAGTTTTCCCTGCAAAATAGGCCTGCTCGATGCCACATTTCAGATAACCTTTTTCGTCATAAATAGCATAAACGCATTCGCGACCTTTGATAATTGGGGTGGAAAAGTCACCATCCTCTTCTCGAATGTAGGTGCCTTGCTTTTCTATTTCGGCGATGCCGTCTGCCGACAAAAATGGTCGGATTTCATCTTGAATACGATCAATAATCGCTAATTCTGCTTCCTCCAAAGGAGCACCCAAATCACCCTCTACGCAACACGCACCTTTGCATTTTGTCAAATCACACACAAAATACTCATCTGCAATATCTTCACTAATAACCGTATCGTCAATTAAAATCATATGCTTTGGGCTAAAAAACAAAGGTAAATATAATCCGCATGAATGCCACAAAAAGCAATAAATACCCAAATCATCCGTTAAATCACTTTAATTTGGTATTTTTGCACACATGAAATTGAAGCACTTCATCTGTTGGCTTGCATGCAGCATCAGCACTCCCCTATTTGCTGCGAACCTTGTTCCTGACACCATTTCGATCGGAAATGTTCGTGTAGCCATTCATGCCTCTGCCAAACCTATCTTTGATAAAGAATTTGCCATGCTCGGGGCAAATAAAAAATATGTGGCCTCATTGGTCAACAAAATGCGCCTGTACTTTCCTGTGATTGAACCGATTTTAGCCCAAGGAAATGTTCCGGACGATTTCAAATTTTTATGCGTTCAAGAAAGTGCATTGAACCCCAATGCTGTTTCCACATCAGCGGCCGTAGGATACTGGCAGTTTAAATTGGAAACCGCTAAAGATGTGGGACTAAAAGTTGACAATGAAATCGATGAACGCCGCCATATCCTAGAAGCTACCCGCGGTGCAGTCAATTATTTTAACCGTAATAATGGCGTGCTTCACAATTGGATGAGTACACTTCTCTCCTACAGAGTTGGACTCGGAACCATCAAAAAACTGCCTTATACGGCTAATTGGGCAAATAAAACAGAAATAGAAGTGGATTCGTCTACTGATTGGTATGTGATTCGTTTCCTTGCCTACAAGCATTTCTGGGCGGATCAATTAAACACCTTACCGAAAGCCGACTCCACGAGTTTGGTCACCTATTCGAATACCCGAGGGAAAAATCTATACGATCTATCGGATGAACTTAAGGTAAGTTACGATGATTTAAAACGCTACAATGCCTGGATTTTAAAGGATTTTGTTCCGGACGATAAGGCATATACGCTGTATCATCCATCCGATGTAAAAACATACCTTTCAGAGACTCCTCCGCAAGATTTGGTGCTGACCGCCTCAGTCGATTCCACGAAACTATATGCACCGAGTCCGTCAAAAAGTAAACGTGCTAAGAATCAGCAAATCTTAAGTGACCAATTTGAAATTCGTAATCACGTGGTCACCGAAGGAGATAATCTAAGTTCAATCGCGACCAAGTATGAGATGAAATTGGGTGAATTGCTTAAGTTGAATGGAATCGATCAAAATGCAGTCATTCAAATTGGCCAAAAAATCAAAGTAAATCGCCGCATTCCGATGCTCGAGATCATCTCTCAAAAATTAGACGAGAAGAGTAAAAATGCACCGGTTGCCGAAAAAACGGTAGCTCCCGCTCCTGTTGTTGTCGTGGAAGAAACGCGTAAAATCGAAACCATCGAGCCTAAAAAATCATTTTACATCGATCCAGCAGACTCGCGAGAAATCGTAATTAAATCAGATAAAAAAGAAGCTGAAAAAATCATCGAGCAAACACAGGTTGTCGAGAAAGCACCCATAGTCGAAGTAGAAAAAACAAACACCCAGGCTGCATTCCACGAAGTGAAAGCAGGTGAAACACTATTTCGTATTTCGAAAATCTACCAAGTTAGTGTAGATGATTTGATACTTTGGAATGGACTAGGAAAAGTGCCTACGATTCAAGTAGGACAAAAAATCAAGGTAAAACCTTAACGGACGCGTAACATATACAAACCATCACGAAGCGGCAATAACATCTTGTCGACGCGCGGATCATCCAAACACTTTTGATTAAAATCACGCAAGGCTTGCGTCGATTTATCGCGCGCTTGTTCATCTACAATCTTACCACTCCACAACACATTATCGACCAAAATAACACCACCAGGGCTCATTTTGTCTATTATCAAATCATAATACAGCGCATAATTACGCTTGTCGGCATCTATAAAAACCAAATCAAACGGCCCGTCAATCTTCGTCAACTCATCTTTGGCATCCGCAATGCGGTAATCGATTTGATGTTTATATTCCGAACGATCAAAGAATGAACGTGTAAAGGTTTCCAACTCTTCGTTGATGTCTATCGTAATCAACCGCCCATCTATACTGAGACCCTCCGCTAAACATAAGGCAGAATAACCGGTAAAGGTGCCTATTTCGAGGATGGTAGTAGGCCGACAAACCTTCGCGAAAAACGATAAAAATCTGCCTTGCAAATGCCCAGAGAGCATTCGAGGTTGCAAAATCATCGCATGGGTTTCTCGGTCTAATTCCTTCAATAAGGCAGACGGTTCACCTGAAAAAATGCGTGAATATTCCTCAATGGCAGAATTGATGAATTCCATTATTTGACACCTGTGAAAAAGAAATCTAGTGATGCAGCAGGTTGGTCACTCAAATAATAATCATCTACTTGAATGGAATTCACGAGTTGATTACTTGATTTTGAAATTGCCAACCGGCTCAAACGATTCGCAATATCATACGGAACTTGAAGCAACGTACGTGGTAGTTTATATTGCAAATTGAATAGATCAAAACGCGTAATTTTAGCCACCGATTTCTTATTCTCCTCATAGTAATCCATCACTTTTCCGTTACCGTGTACCCCCTCCGTAATTACTTGACTGAAATGCTTGGACATTAAACCGCTCAATTCAGCAGAAACATATTCGCGAACATGCCATGGATTACGTGTCAAAGAAAACAAACGATTGACCGTTGTCAAATATAATTTACCACCCGGTTTCAATACGCGAGCCGCCTCTGCCAGAAAGAAATCGTCATTTTCAATGTGTTCAATCACCTGAAAAGTAATCACATAATCAAAGTGATTCGAAGGCAAATCTTGCAAAGGTGGCAAGAACATATCAATGAACGTGAAATTCGGATATTGTGCCGAAAGCGAATTCATTAATTCGGTATTCTTGTCGACACCCGTGTAAGCAGAAACTTTATCCGCTAAGACGCCTACTCCCCGACCTGTACCACAACCAATTTCCAATACATTTCCGGAAACCAACTGGCTTACATGCATATAAGGAAACAATAAGCGCTGGTGAACAGGGTTATCTGAAGGAATATCAGAAGAGGCAATTTCAGTCGTTTTATACATTGTATGCTAAATTTGAGCACAAAGGTAAAGTTTTTACCTAAGATTAGGTAATTTGGAACATGCTTTCGCTTTTCTCCACACCGGAATCCCAGAATTACCTCCCATTGGATGGAACGGTTCATTATTATCCGACATTTTTACCTATTTCGGAAGCCAATCATTTTCAACGCATATTCGAAGAATCCATCCCTTGGGAATCTGACGTCGTGCATTTATTTGGCAAAACAATTCCGATGCGCAGAAAAATGGCTTGGTTTGCGGATGGCCAACGGCGCTATACGTATTCTGGCTCTGCCAAATTTGTCAATCCATGGACGGATGAGCTACTCGAACTTAAAATCCGCATAGAAAAGCAACTAAACCTTACATTTAACGGTTGTTTGCTGAATTACTACCACGATGGAGCGGATGGAATGGGCTGGCATGCCGACGATGAAAAAAGTATCCAACCGAATAGTTGCATCGCCTCAATCAGTTTAGGAGCGAGCCGAAATTTTGACTTCAAACATCGCAAAACCGGCCAAAAAGTACGCATTCCATTACTTCATGGCAGTTTATTAGTGATGCAAGGAGAAACCCAACAGCATTGGCTTCATGCCCTACCTAAGTCCTTGAAAGTACAAGTCCCTAGGGTAAATTTGACCTTCAGACAAATGGTTTGAAAAAAAATGCCGACCTTTGCCCCACATTTCAGCCAATACCGTGTCAGAAGAAAACGAATCAAGACCCCCATTCCGAAAACCATTTAGACATTTTACAACTCCAAAAACGGAGAATAAAGAGATTGTCTTTGGTATTCAATCCGTACTAGAAACCCTGCGTTCTGGTAAGGAGATCGATCGTTTATTAGTTCAACGCGAGTTAGGACACACGGAAATTCTTGATTTAGCGCACGAAAAAGGCATTCAAGTTCAGAAGGTTCCTTTGGAAAAATTAAATCGCATCACGCGTAAAAATCATCAGGGAGCTATTGCCTTCGTTTCTGCTATTCATTATGCCAAATTGGAAAATGTGATTGCAGATACCTTCGAGAAAGGTCAAATCCCTTTGGTTTTAATCCTAGATCGCATCACGGATGTTCGGAATTTTGGCGCGATTGCACGTACCGCTGAATGTGCAGGTGTACATGCGATTGTGATTCCTGCTAAAGGGGCTGCTCAAATCAATGCAGATGCGATGAAAACCTCATCGGGCGCTTTAAACTTCATTCCAGTTTGTCGGGAAGACAGTTTATTACAAACTGTTGACTTCTTACAAAACTCAGGATTGCGCGTCGTGGCTTGTACTGAAAAAGGTAAAAACTCCATGTATAGCGTAGATTATACAGGGCCTACTGCCATAGTCATGGGTTCTGAGGAAGATGGAATTTCAGATGAAATCATCCGTAAATCAGATGATTTAGCCGTTATTCCACAAAGTGGACAAGTCGGATCATTGAACGTATCCGTTGCCGCCGGTGTAATCATTTACGAAACCGTTCGTCAGAGAAATCTCTAAATTCGATTGATTTGTGTTGCCGACGCTTGGGCTGTTGGCAAAATAGTTACATCCGCAATGTTCACATGTGCGGGTGCCATGACCATATATCGAATCAAATCAGCCACATCTTGGGCCACTAAAGGCTCAAAACCTGCATATACTGCATCCGCTTTGGCTTGATCACCTTTAAATCGTACCTGAGAAAAACCCGTATTCACTGCACCTGGAGCGATATTGGAGACTTTGATTCCATGTACATTTAAGTCCTGGCGCATGCCTTGCGAAAGAGCTTCTACTGCTGCTTTCGAAGCACAATAGACATTCCCGTTTGGATAAACCTGTTTTCCTGCAATAGAGGAAAGGTTAATGATGTGACCCGTTTTCCGTTCAATCATCTGCGGAATCACAGCGCGAGATACATATAATAATCCATCTACATTCATGTGCATCATGGCATCCCAATCTGCGACATCCCCTGACTGAATGGGACCTAACCCATGTGCATTGCCTGCATTATTAACTAACACATCAATCGACTTCCAGGCTTCTGGCAATGATGAAAAGGCTGTTTCAACTTCAGTTAAGACACTAACATCAAATGTCAGCACATAGGAATCAACCGGCAAATCCGCCTGCAACTGAAGCAAAGCCTCTTTTCTTCTGCCACAAAGAACTAATTTAAATCCTTCATTGGCCAATACCTGCGCCGTAGCTAAACCGATGCCTGAGCTAGCTCCTGTTATACATGCAATCTTATTCATAGCAATAATTTTTCATCCCGAAGGTACATGCTTCGAGGTGATCTAAAAAATTTGGACGTAATTTGTAGCAAAATTAATCTATCACATGAACTTTTTGATCGTTGGCCTCGGGAACATCGGACCCGAATATTTATTTACTCGGCACAATATTGGTTTTATGGCGGTGGATTATTTAGCCAAAACCAAGGAAGTAAGTTTCAAACAAGATCGCCTAGGAGCCATTGCCTCCTACAAACTAAAAGGACATACCATTTACTTACTGAAACCAAGTACGTTTATGAACTTGAGCGGAAAGGCGGTGAATTATTGGTGCCAACAACTCAAAATAGAAAAAGAGCGTTTACTCATCTTGACAGATGATATTGCATTACCATTTGAGACACTACGTTTAAAACCAAAAGGTTCAAGTGGTGGACATAATGGGCTCAAAAGTATCGAGGGGGTTTTGCAAACCCAAGAATATGGCCGTTTGAGGATGGGTGTTGGATCTGATTTTGCGAAAGGCCGACAAGCAGATTTTGTATTAAGTAACTTTAACGAAGATGAAATTGGACTTATCCCATTCATTCTAAACCGCTCGAATGACATCATTGATTGTTTTTGCTTGGAAGGTATCCAACAAACAATGAACAAATACAACCAATGATTGTACTATTTAAAGAATATTTAAATTTTTCCGTAATTATTGATTTAGAATTTTTAAAACAATTTACAATTGTAATCCAAATTTAATTTGGAAATAATTAATAAAACTTTAATTATATTCTGAATTAAGTTGAAAAATAGAATACAAATCTATTTTTGTTTAAAAAATTGTGCAAAAGCAAGTTTTGTTATATTAAAAAAATGCAATAATTTTGTATCGTTGATTTAATCAATAAATATAACATTCTTATGAAGAAGCAAATTTTAATGATTGGTGTTTTAGTGGGACTAAACCTAATCGCAACAGCGGCAAAAGCAAACGGAACAACATCTACAGTAGATGTATCGACAACAGGGTTGTCTATCAAAAAAGAAACACTATCTGAAGTAATTCAGAATTTGATAAAGAAAGATTACGCAGGTGCAAGTGCATCATCGACAGCTAGTTTGACCATTTCAATTTTAGAAAATTATCAAAATAACCAGTCGGCTTACCTAAAAGCTACCAAAGCTGAGCAAGCTTTGTTTAACGAAACAGTTAAGTCTATTGTAAATCAAGCATCTACAAGCGAAAAAACGTCAAATTGGATCAAAGAAATCAATAAATCAGCCAAGGCTATCAACACAATTTGGGCTGTTTTAGGTACAGAACCAAAAATTGAAGCAGATTTAAACACTATTTCTGAACAAAATGAAGATTTAGTAGTTGTATTTCAAAATTAGATTGTAAGTAGTTTTCATAGTTAAATAGGTTTAGAGGTAATCAAAAAAGGTGCTGTTTTTAACGGCACCTTTTTTATTTTTTTGCATTAAACTCATATTATTTGAAGAAAACACCTATATTTGTATAAATTTTCATAGTTAAATAGGTTTAGAGGTTAAATAAATAAGGCCAGAAGTTTCTTCTGGCCTTATTTTTATACACACGAAATATCCAATTTTAACTGATACTCGCCCCATTCCAAACTGATTTACTCGGCTGAACAAAGGCTAAACTACCATCTGCATCTTCTGCCATTAAAATCATCCCTTCACTTTCTTGACCCATAATCTTGCGAGGAGCTAAATTCGCTAAGAAAGTCACTTGCTTACCAATAATCGCATTCGGTTCAAAATGCTCTGCAATTCCACTTAAAATCGTTCGGTCTTTGAGGCCATCGTTGACGGTCAACTTCAATAATTTTTTACTTTTCTCCACTTTCTCAGCTGCCGTGATTTGACCGATACGCATATCCATCTTCGCAAATGAATCAAAATCAATCGTTTCCTTGATTGGCGCAACCTGCTTACTTACTAATTCCATCTGTGCTTTTGTCGCTTTTAATTTGTCTACTTGTGCCTGAATGACATCATCCTCTAGTTTCTCGAACAACAAACCTGGATTGGATAGTTTTTGACCCGCAAGAATCAATTCAAAATTTCCGATCGCTGACCAGTCGGCATCCACTAACCCAAGAGCTGTCCGAAGACGAGCAGCTGTAAATGGAATAAACGGTTCAAGCGCTAAGGACGCATGTGCCACTAATTGTACCGCAAAATTCAATACCGTACCTGCTTTGGCGCGGTCTTCCTTAATAATTTTCCAAGGTTCCGCATCGGCCAAATACTTATTTCCAATACGTGCAATCTCCATCGCGTACACCAAGGCATCACGGAATTTATACGTAGCTAAAGCCTGGTCTAATTTAGCAGGTATCTCTGCCAATGCAGCGATAACATCCGCCTCCAATCCTGTTCCAGCCGCTTTTTCAGGCACAATGCCCTCAAAATTCTTATCAATCAACACAAAAGCGCGATTCACAAAATTGCCCAGAATAGCCACCAACTCAGAATTGTTTTTCGTCTGAAAATCCGCCCAAGTAAAGTCGGCATCCTTCGTTTCTGGACTAGAAGCCGTCAATGCATAACGTAACACATCTTGTTTGCCCGGGAATTCTTTTAAATATTCATGCAACCATACCGCCCAATTACGCGAGGTAGAAATCTTATCCCCTTCCAAGTTCATAAACTCGTTCGCCGGAACCTGATCAGCTAATTGATACCCACCATGCGCCATGCACATCGCCGGGAAAATCAAGCAATGAAATACGATATTATCCTTACCAATGAAATGAACAATCCGACTGTCCTCCGCCTTCCACCACTTCTCCCAATCAGGGGTTAGTTGGCTCGTCATAGACACATAGCCTATCGGCGCATCAAACCACACATATAACACTTTCCCCTCCGTATCCGGTAATGGAATAGGAACTCCCCAGCTCAAATCGCGTGTCATAGCTCGAGGACGCAAGCCATCTTGCAACCAAGATTTTACCTGTCCACTTACATTTGATTTCCATTCAGGATGGGAATTCACATATTTTTCCAACTCGCCTTGCCATTGATCCAAGGGCAAAAACCAGTTTTTTGTCTCTTTTAAAATCGGAGAAGCGCCACTTAAAGTAGATTTGGGATGAATCAATTCCGTGGGCGATAATGCTGAACCACATTTTTCACATTGATCTCCATAAGCACCCGGTTGGTGACATTTTGGACAATCTCCCGTAATATATCGATCAGCCAGAAACTGATCCGCCGCCTCATCATAATACTGCTCGGTCACTTCCTCAATAAACTTTCCATCTTGGTAAAGCTTCAAGAAAAAATCCTGAGACATTTTGTGGTGAGCCGGGTCAGACGTCCGACCATAGATATCAAATGAAATACCAAATTCCTCAAACGAAGCCTTGATTTCTTGATAGTAATAATCAACGACTTGTTGGGGCGTTTTGCCCTCCTTTTGCGCCTTAATCGTAATCGGCACCCCATGCTCATCTGTCCCGGAGACAAAAATGACATCCTGTTTCTTCAACCGCAAGTACCGAACATAAATATCTGCTGGCAAATAGCATCCTGCCAAATGACCAATATGAATGGGGCCATTGGCATAAATCAAGGCCGCAGTGACCGTAGTCCGCGCAAAATCCGACATAATCTTGAATAAAATGAATTACAAAAATAAGTAAAAATACCTAACGAAAATTTAGAAAGACCACTTGCATCTTCAAAATTATAAGTGTACATTTGCACACAATTTAATTCAAAAGAGAAAAATACATGTTAATTATTTCAATCAAAGAGAACGAGTCAATTGATAAAGCACTGAAGCGCTTTAAGAAAAAGTTTGAAAAAACGGGTGTAGTTAAAGAATTACGTAGAAGATCCGCTTTTGAAAAACCTTCGATTGCTCGTCGTAAGGAAATGATTCGCGCTGCTTACAAGCAGATCACATACGGTAACGTAAACAACTAGTTTACCAAACTCCGAGAAATTGACTACTTTCGAGATATGAATCTGGAAGTAGTCAATTTTTTTTTGGTCCACCTAACCGTAGAGCGCCGACTAAGCAAACACACAACCAGCGCCTATTCCACTGATTTACTTCAATTTTGTGCCTTTTTGGCGTCCGAGTACCCTGAACTCTCGTTGGCCGAAGTACGTGCCCCGATCGTTCGTGCCTGGCTTGCTTCGCTGGCACATGACGACATTCAAAATCGGTCTATCAATCGAAAATTAGCTTCCTTACGTACGTTATTCAAATTCATGCTGCGCAGAGGCGACATTCGCGAAAATCCTATGTCGGCCGTACGCATGGTCAAAACCCGCAAAAGCCTCCCCCATTTCGTCCGAGAATCGGAAATGGCCCCCTTATTGGAAGTAAATCAAGAACCGGCGTCATCCTTTTCTGAAGCCCGTGACCAGCTCGTACTATTTCTTTTATATGGAACAGGCATGCGTTTGGCTGAATTAATTGATTTACGCACCAATCAAATTAACCTCTCCGCAAAAACGCTTCGTGTTATTGGCAAACGAAATAAGGAACGTATAATACCGATCCCAGATTTATTGGTACAATTCATCCGACAATACAACGAGCTGAATACTTTTTCGAGTGACTATTTGATATTAACGGATAAAGGTGAACAAGCTTATCCGATGTTCATTCAGCGATTGATCAAAAAACAATTGGGAGAAATAAGTACCTCCGAAAAGCTATCGCCACACATTTTACGCCATAGTTATGCGACACATTTACTCAATCGAGGTGCTGATTTGAATGCTATCAAGGAATTATTGGGACACGCGAATCTTGCTGCGACGCAGGTTTACACACATAATTCAATGGAAAAACTGAAAGAGATCTACAAACAGGCCCACCCAAAAGCCTAACGAATCATTGGGCCTTGTTGGTTTATTTCTGACACATACTCCTCTGTACCAATTCCAACCTGATGAAAACCTGCTGCCATCGCTGCAGCTACCCGCGTCGCAGTCTCCTTCCCTTTGGACAAAGCAAACAAAGAAGGTCCAGAACCTGAAATAGAACAACCCAAGGCACCAGCTTCTAACGCAGCGGCTTTCACCACATCGAACTGAGGAATGAGAATGGCACGAGCGGGTTCGATAATTACATCAACCAATGAACGCCCAATCAACTGATAATCAGGCAATAACAAGCCAGCCACTAAGCCAGCTACATTCCCCATCTGAGTAATGGTCTTATGTAGTGTGATTTCTCTCTCCAAAATACGGCGGGCATCTTTCGTATTTACCTCTATTTGGGGATGCACAATACTTGCATATAAATCGGAAGGCGTAGGGATTTGAATAATGTCAAGCGGATCATAGCTCCGAATAATCACGAATCCACCCAATAAACTGGGACCTACATTATCAGCATGCGCAGAACCGCAAGCCACGCGTTCTCCTTCCATAGCAAAAGGAAGCAATTCTTTTTGGCTTAATGGCTTTCCCATTAATTCATTGGCTGCAAATACACCCGCTACCGCAGATGCCGCCGAAGAACCCAAACCAGAACCTAAAGGCATATCTTTATGAAGCGACAATTCAAAACCCTGATCAGGCTGACCTATGTGCTCCAAAAACTTCATAATGGCTATTCCAGCCGTATTTTTTGATACGTCTTTCGGGAGTCTACCGTCATCTCCGGTGATTTCATTGATTCGAATCCCGGGTGTAGATGATTTAGTCAAAACCACCTCATCTCCTGGATGATTTACGGCGAAGCCGAAGATATCAAATCCACAAGCTACATTGGCAACCGTTGCCGGGGCATATACGCGTATACTTTCCATATTAGGATAAATAGCTACCAATGGACACAATATCTGCAAAAACGCCTGATGCTGTCACTTCTGCACCAGCACCCGGCCCCTTAATCACTAATGGTCGGTCATAATAACGCTTCGTCGTAAATGCAATGACATTATCCGCTCCATCCATTTGGTAGAAAGGATGATCCGAACCTACCGCACGTAAGCCGATGGTGATTTTCTGATTTTCTAATTTGGCGATATAACGTAAAACTTTGTTTTCAGCATGCGCCGAGTTAACCAAGTTCTCAAAATAAGCATTAGCCTTCTCTAACTCATCAAAAAACGCTTCCACTGTAGGTGCTTGCTCGCAAGCCTCAGGTATGATTTTTTCGATGGTAATATCAGAAAACTCAAGTTTCATCCCGATTTCCCGACTCAAAATCAAGATTTTACGCGCCACATCCATTCCACTCAAATCTTCCCGAGGATCTGGTTCCGTGTATCCTTTGGCTTTCGCCTCATGCAATACGGCAGCAAATGATTTTCCTGGGACAAATTGATTAAACAAAAAGGACAGTGTACCCGATAGAATTCCTTCAATTTTCTCGAAACGATCCCCAGAAGCAATCAAACCTTGCAAGGTATTGATCACCGGCAAGCCAGCTCCCACATTCGTTTCATACATAAACTTGACTCCTTTTTTTAAGGCCGTTTGATGTAAAGCTGCATATTGGTCATATGGACCAGAATTAGCCACTTTATTAGGTGTCACCACGGACACATTTGACTCAAATAACCCGAGGAAAAAGGGATGAATTTCCTTGCTAGCGGTGCAATCCGCAAAAATTGAATTAGGTAAATTCATGGATTTAATCTGATCCACAAAGTTCGATAATGAACTTGATTCACCCGATGCATCTAATATCGACAACGCATCCGTCATGGAAATACCTGCTTTATCTAGGAATTGTTTGCGGGAATTGGCGATGCCAACTAACTTAATGCGCAGGCCTTTGAATTTCTCTAAATAGCGTTCCTGACCTACTAATTGGTTTAACAATGTCTTACCAATTAAGCCAGTACCTACTAAGAACAAATTCAGGGTTTTAATTTGAGAAAAGAAAAAGGTTTCATGAATGACATTCAAGGCTTTGGATAAGTCCTTTTTCTCAATCACGACGGATATATTCAACTCCGACGAACCTTGCGCAGTAGCGACAATATTGATACCATTTTTTCCCAAAACAGAGAATAATCGCCCACTCACACCGGTATGCTTACGCATGCCCTCACCCACCACAGCGATAACGGATAAATCTTTTTGAATATCAATCCCTTCGATATCACCTGACTCAATCTCTTGGGCAAATTCTTTCGCAAGAATCTTATCCACTTTAGCGGCAACTTTGGGATCAATTGCGAAACAAATGGAATGCTCTGAAGACGCTTGTGAAATTAACACAACAGATATCTTCTCCTTCGCTAAAACCGTAAATAGCTTAGCCGATACACCCGCCACACCAATCATCCCCGAACCCTGTACATTCACTAGGGCCAACTCATCAATGGAACTGATACCTGTAATGATGTACGGACTCACTGAAGACTCTTTCGAAACGACCGTACCAGAAAATTGGCGATTAAACGTATTCAACACACGAATTGGAATGTTTTTCGCAAAAGCAGGCTGTAACGATGGCGGATAAATAACCTTCGCACCGAAATGCGTTAGCTCCATGGCTTCCGCATACGAAATAGATGGAATAGTAAACGCAGCACCCACCTTCCGTGGATCCGCCGTCATCATACCATCTACATCTGTCCAAATTTCAATCTCTTGGACACCCAACGAAGCACCTAAAATAGATGCGGTATAATCTGAACCTCCCCTGCCTAAGGTCGTGGTTTCTCCTTGCTCATCTGAAGCAATAAAGCCAGTAATTAGTGCTATTTCCGTGTCATACCCCTTAAAGAACTCCTGAATTAAGCCACGAGTCTTTTCAAAATTTACTTCGGCCTTTCCAAATTGTGCATTGGTTTTAATCAACGATCGCGCATCCACGTAAACGACCGGAAGTCCGCGTTGCGTCAATATGGCTGCAATTAAGGCGGTAGAGAGTCGCTCGCCAAAACTTACTAGTAAATCAGACGTCTTGGGCGAAATCTCTTTGATCAAGCCAATACCCTTCAATACATCACGTAATTCATTCACTAAAGTGCGAATCTGAGCAATAACTTGTGACTGTCCGGTAACTGGAATAAAATGCTTTATGATTTCAAAATGCCGCTCCTCCAATTGTTCAATTAAGGTATTGTTTGTTTTTTGATTTCCAGCCGCAGCAGCACCGGCCTCAAGTAAGGCATTGGTTACGCCACTCATGGCTGAAAAAACAACGGCAAATTTAGATTTTAACTGATAATTGGCCTCGATAATCGCCAAAACAGATTCGATACTTTCAACGCTCCCACAACTGGTCCCACCGAATTTTAAGATTTTTTCCATTAGAAAAGAAAAATATTTGATCCTTAGCTCTACAAACAGCTAAGTAAAGTCTACAAATATACTAGTTTAGACGGTATTTCCCCTAAGTACGCGATGCCCTTTACGCAATCTTTTCGAAACTTTCTGATAATTCCCCGATACCACCGAAATATTTCCATCAATCTCAAACATGGCTAAATCCACTTGATGTACATCTTCAATTCCATGCTCTCGAATTGATGCAGTTAATTGAGCCTCAGTTAAATCGGCCTTTTTCATTCCCGCAGCCTGAATTTTTCCTTGATACACTAACAAAATGGGCTCACCTTCTATCACTCGACCCACACTGGGAAATCGGTGTTCAATCTTTTTAAAGGTAAAATTAACCGCAAACAATGCTAATGCAGCAATTAAGCCCCCTACTAGCGTGGTATCATCTCCCACCATCGCATTTTGAACTGAATTAGAAATCAGTAGTATAAATACCAAGTCTACAACAGACAATTGCGCAAATTCCTTTTTCCCAAAAAGTCGAATAGCCGCCACGATGAACACGTAGACGGCTATTGATTTGAGGGCAATGATTCCAAAGCCACCCATAATTTCTATTTTTTCTTTTCTGCAGCCATAACCATAGACAAGTTATTTTTAGCTGCTAAATCATATACATCCGTTAAATCTTGCACGGAACGCGATTTGTCTATTGAAATAATCAATGAGTTCGCTTTCTTCGTCTTCAAAATTTCCTTCAATTGTGCATCTACTTGGTCTAGCACATATGGCTGATCATTCCCATCAATAAAAAAGTTGTTATTGGCATCTACCGAAACTCGAATAGATTCCACCACCGGAGGAGTCACTTTCGTTGAGTCAGCCTTTGGCAATAACAGACGAATGGCATCTGGTGAAGCCAACGTAGATATCATCAGGAAAAACATTAAGAGGAAAAACAAAATATCAGCTAATGCGCCTGTTTCAACCTCCGATGCTTCTCTTTCGCGCTTTCTAAAATTCATAAGTCAATTATTTTTTATTCGCTGGCTTGTGCAACAAGTCAATAAAGTCCATCGCCACAATCTCCATCTTATTAATCGAACGATCAATCATCGTCGTTAAAAGCGTATACATAACATAAGCAATGATACCCACAATTAAACCTGAAGCTGATGTGACCATCTTCTCGTAGATACCAGAAGCAATCGTTGAAATCTCAATTTTATTTGACGTTGAAATATTGTGGAACGTACGAATCATACCCGTTACCGTACCCAAAAATCCAAACATCGGAGCAATACGTGCAATCGAACTTAAGATGCCTAAGTTCTTTTCCATATTGTAAATCTCAAGCTTCGCTTTGTTCTCAATCGCCCCTTCAATTTCACGTATCGGAGATCCCAAACGGCCTAAACCCCGCTCTAATAAATTAGCAATCGGGAATTTGGAATTTTTACAATAAGTAATGGCTCCTTGAATGTTCCCGGCCAACAATAATTCGTTGATGTTGTGAAGGAAATTCTCGTCGATTCGAGAGGTCTTGCGGATATATAAATAACGCTCAATAAACAAAAACAGCGCTGCAGTAAACAAGAACAAAATAGGATACATCACGTATCCCCCTTTTTCTAATAAACTTAGCACTGTAAATTCTTCGACTTGCAAAATTAAATTCAATGGAGAAGACATATAGCTTTGTTGAAATTTTTAATGTTAAATAATTAACTTAAAGATGGTCAATATTATTGTACTTTTCAAAAAATATTCCCCTTTTTTATCGCCTCATCCCGTTGGCTAAACCAAAAACCCTCCTTCAGGCTGTTTGTTGACATCCACATTTCTCTCATCCCAAAATGAGTCAACACCCGGTCTACCAACAAATTAGCATATGGAAAAATTCCTGCACGGAACTCGCGCATACCTGGATAACGTACCCGCTCATCTGGAACTAGACATTCAATTTCTTGCT
>JACCDX011401280.1_pt1 | contig 23738 bp, 20 predicted proteins | sample 7449681 | NCBI WGS metagenome assembly JACCDX01 (sample SAMN15323450, study PRJNA562643) | freshwater metagenome | isolation source: river surface water | place: USA:Blue River Watershed | collected 2017-08-18
GAAGCAGAAGGCTTTTGGGCGACCTGTGTCGCGTTCCATCATGCCTTTAGCGCTGGTTACGGCACCAAACTGGACGAAGGCCTGCTCTAAATCACCGTCACGAACCGAGTACGGCAGATTGCCGACGTATAGTTTTTTGCCCATTGAAAGGGACTCCTCTAAACACAGAAACAAAAGCGATGGAGCCCCAAAAACGCATCAACAAACCCAAAAACCTCGGAAGGAAGCGAAACTGACACCTGTACACCGCGAACTAGGCACACGGCCTTTGGACGTGTGCTAAGCCATTATGGGCCACAAATCAAAGGCTTTGGCAAGTTAATTCTTTGAAAGGCCTTTAAATACTTGGGATTAGACGTTTTTTTGTCTCACTATTTTGCTGCTCACCAGCTGGCTTCGCGGTCAGGCGTGGCGCTGATTTTGTGAACGCTCAGGTCTGCGCCCTCGTATTCCTCTTCAGGTGTCATCTTCAATCCCATGGTCAGCTTCAAAACGCCGTAAACCACGGTGCCGCCCAACAAGGCCCAGGCAACACCCATTGAAGTGCCAATCAATTGGGCTTGGAAACTCACGCCGCCCAGACCCCCGAATGACTGTAATCCAAAAATACCTGCGGCAATGCCGCCCCAAGCGCCACAAATACCGTGCAATGGCCAAACCCCCAGGACATCGTCAATTTGCCATTTGTTCTGCGTGAGCGTGAACATGAAGACAAACAAAGCACCTGCTACAGCACCCACAGCCAACGCGCCGAAGGGGTGCATGAGGTCAGAGCCTGCACACACGGCCACCAAGCCGGCCAAAGGACCATTGTGAACAAAGCCGGGGTCGTTTTTGCCCAGCAACAAAGCCGCCAAAGTGCCGCCGACCATGGCCATCAAAGAATTGACGGCGACCAAGCCTGAGATCTTGTCGAGTGTTTGTGCGCTCATCACATTGAAACCAAACCAGCCCACAATCAAAATCCAAGCGCCCAAGGCCAAGAAAGGAATATTGGACGGGGGATGCGCAGAGATCGCACCATCTTTGCGGTAACGGTTGTAACGCGCTCCCAGCAGCAGAACGGCGGGCAAAGCAATCCACCCCCCCATGGCGTGAACCACCACAGAGCCCGCAAAGTCATGAAACTCTTCGCCGGTAGTGGCTTTGATCCAGGCTTGAACACCAAAATGTTGGTTCCACACAATGCCTTCGAAGAAAGGGTACACAAAACCCACGAGGCAGGCTGTGGCGATCAGTTGCGGCCAAAACTTGGCTCGCTCTGCAATGCCCCCAGACACAATGGCTGGGATGGCTGCTGCAAAGGTCAGTAAAAAGAAGAATTTGACCAAGTCATAGCCATTTTTGGCGGCCAATTGCTCGGCGCCCACAAAAAAGCTGGTGCCATACGCAACGCTGTAGCCCACCACAAAATAAACCACGGTCGAGACCGAAAAGTCGACCAAGATTTTGACCAAGGCATTGACCTGGTTTTTCTTGCGAACCGTGCCCAACTCCAAAAAGGCAAATCCTGCGTGCATGGCCAGCACCATGATGCCACCCAACAAAATAAAGAGCGCATCCGCGCCCTGTTTTAGTGCTTCCATGTTGATCTCTACTTGTTTATGAATTAATTTGGTGCACAAAAACTATATTTGTGCGTTTCGCACCAAAATCAAGCAAAAAACACGCCTAGCAACAACTGGCTCTTGGCTATGATGCGTCTATGGAAGCTTTTCTCGTCTCGACAGGTATTGTTGCCTTGGCTGAAATGGGTGACAAAACTCAACTTTTGTCACTGGTTTTAGCGGCCCGATTTCGCAAACCTTGGCCCATTGTGTGGGGTATTTTGGTCGCCACCTTGGTCAACCACGGCTTTGCTGGCGCGCTGGGCAGCTGGGTCACCACCCAGCTTGGCCCTGAAGCTTTGCGCTGGGTGCTGGGCGGCTCCTTTTTGGCCATGGCGGTTTGGATTTTGGTGCCAGACAAGCTGGACGATGAGGCCAAGGACAAGGGTCCCAGGTTTGGCGTTTTTGCAACCACCGTGGTGGCCTTCTTCATTGCCGAGATGGGCGACAAGACGCAGGTGGCCACCGTGATGTTGGCGGCTCAATTCAACAGCTGGTTTTGGGTGGTGACGGGCACCACCCTTGGCATGATGCTGGCCAATGCCCCCGTGGTTTGGCTGGGTGACGCCATCACTCGCAAAATTTCTCTCAAATGGGTTCACCGAACATCTGCTGTGGTGTTTGCTGTGCTGGGCGGCTTGGCTTTGTGGGGCGGTCCCTCAAAGGCTGCAGGCCCCGAAACACCCCTTGAAGCACCTCAAAAGGTCATCGCCAATGAGGCTGCGCCCGCAAAGCTTTAATGCACCGATAATTGGGCGAACCGCTTTTTTGGGTTAACCCCTTCATGCCTTTGATCGCCACGCCTCAGTCGATGTTTTTTGAAGCGCCGCTTGCCTTGCAAAGTGGCGCAGCCATTCGCGCCTATCACTTGGCCTACGAAACTTACGGCCAACTCAACGCCGACAAGTCCAATGCGGTTCTCATCTGCCATGCACTCAACGCATCGCACCATGTTGCTGGCGTTTACGAAGGCCAGGCCAAAAGTGAAGGTTGGTGGGACAACATGATTGGCCCCGGCAAGCCGGTCGATACCAATCGATTTTTTGTCATTGGCGTGAACAACCTGGGCTCTTGCTTTGGTTCTACCGGCCCCATGCATGCACACCCCGATACCGGTGAAATTTATGGCGCCGATTTTCCGGTGGTCACAGTCGAAGACTGGGTCGATGCGCAGGCCAGGCTGCTCGATGCTTTGGGCATTCAAACTTTGGCCGCCGTCATGGGCGGCAGTTTGGGTGGCATGCAAGCTTTGTCATGGACGCTGCGCTATCCAGATCGCGTGACTCACGCGGTGGTGGTGGCCAGTGCGCCCAACCTCACAGCAGAAAACATCGCATTCAATGAAGTGGCAAGGCGCGCCATCGTGACCGATCCTGACTTTCACGGCGGTCACTTTTACAAACACGGCGTGGTGCCGCAACGCGGTCTGCGCATTGCCCGCATGATTGGTCACATCACCTATTTGAGCGACGATGTGATGAACGAAAAGTTTGGCCGCGAACTGCGCGATGCCGTAACTCACAATGCCACAGGCTATCGTTATTCAACCCAAGATGTGGAGTTTCAAATCGAAAGCTACTTGCGCCACCAAGGCGACAAGTTCAGTGAGTACTTTGATGCCAACACCTACCTTCTGATTACCCGTGCACTCGATTATTTTGATCCTGCTCGCACCTTGGGTGGCAATCTCACAAGTGCATTGTCCAAAGCCACTTGCAAATTTTTGTTGGTGAGTTTCACCACCGACTGGCGTTTCTCGCCAGCGCGCAGCCGTGAAATGGTTCGCGCTTTGCTGGACAACAAGCGCGATGTGAGCTACGCAGAAATTGATGCGCCACATGGTCATGACGCCTTTTTGTTGAACGACGAGCGTTATCTGAATGTGGTGCGTTCTTATTTTGACAACATGGCGCAGGCCCTTGATGCAGGGGGTGCCGCATGAGTGAGCATGTGAATTTGAAAGCCATTGCGCGATTGGTGCCCGAAGGCTCGCGCGTTTTGGACTTGGGCTGTGGCGATGGTGCCTTGCTGGATTACTTGCAAAAGAACCGCGCCTGCTCAGGATATGGCGTTGAAATTGACGACCACAATATTCAAGCGTGTGTCAAACGGGGCGTCAATGTCATTCAATTGAATTTGGATGAAGGCCTCAACATGTTTGCAGACCAATCCTTTGATGTGGTTTTGCAAATTGACACCCTTCAACATTTGCGCAACGCCGAAGTGATGCTGCGCGAGACGGTTCGTGTGGGCCGTACGGGTATCTTGGCATTTCCAAATTTTGCCCACTGGCCCAACCGCTTGAGTATTTTGATGGGCAGCATGCCTGTCACCAAGCGTTTGCCGTACCAGTGGTACGACACACCCAACATTCGCGTTGGCACTTATTCAGATTTTGCCCAACTGGCCTTGCAAAACGATTTGAAAATCATTGACAGCTTTGGTTTGCAAGAAGGCCAAGAGGTGCGGGCTTGGCCCAACATGATGGCGGGCACGGCTGTTTTCAAATTGCAGCGATAAAGCTGTCAAGCCATCAAGCATCAAAGCTACTAAGCTACTAAGCATTTAACGCGCTCACAAAAAGGAATTCCATGTCGCTCCCAAACACCATGAACTTTGTAGACCATGGCACTGGCGGAGGACCCGAGGTCTTAACGCCCAGCACCTGCGCCACCCCCATGCCCAAGGCTGGCGAAGTCTTGGTGAAGGTCGCCTACGCAGGCGTCAATCGGCCTGATTGCTTGCAACGCAGTGGGCGGTATCCACCACCTGTGGGCGCATCGCCCATTGCGGGCTTGGAAATTTCGGGCGAAGTGATTGCGCTCGGTGAAGGCGTCACCCGATGGCAAGTAGGCGATCGGCTCTGTGCGCTCACCAATGGCGGCGCTTATGCAGAATTTGCCACGGTGCCAGAAGGCCAAGCCTTGCCCATTCCCAAGGGTTTTTCGATGTTGCAAGCTGCGGCCTTGCCTGAAAACTTTTTCACCGTTTGGACCAATGTTTTTCAGCGTGGCAAGTTGAAAGCGGGCGAAACCATTTTGGTTCATGGTGGCTCTTCTGGCATTGGCTTAACGGCCATTCAACTGGCCCATGCTTTTGGCGCCAAAGTATTTTGCACCGTGGGCAATTCAGACAAAGTGGCCGCTTGCTTGAAAGCGGGCGCGCATACCGCCATCAATTACAACACCCAAGATTTTGTAGAAGAAGTGCTCCAGCTCACCGAGCAAAAAGGTGTCAATGCCATTTTGGACATGGTGGGCGGCAGCTACATGCAGCGCAATTTGCGTGCGTTGGCCATTGAAGGCCGTTTGTTGCAAATTGCCTTTTTGCAGCCCTCCAAGGTCGAAGTCGATTGGGTCTCACTCATGACCAAGCGCTTGACGTTCACCGGCTCCACTTTGCGCCCACGCAGTGCCCAAGACAAGGCACAAATTGCATCTGAGTTGCATGCTCAAGTTTGGCCCTTGCTGGAGGCTGGCAGCGTGAAACCTATCATTCACCAAGTTTTCGATTTGAAAAATGCCGCACAAGCGCACGCCCTGATGGAGTCGTCAAAGCACATCGGCAAAATCATGCTCACGGTTGCAGGGGAATAAACACATGACATCCGCTTTATCAATTGGCGTCATCGGCTTAGGTGCCATGGGCATGGGCATGGCGCAATCTCTGCGCCGCGCAGGCCATGTGGTGAATGTGTTTGATGTTCGCTCCGAAGTGGCGCAAAAGTTTGCCGCTGAGGGCGGTGTTGCTTGCGCTTCCTTGGAAGCCGTTGCTGCCGCATCTGACATCTTGGTGTCTGTGGTGGTCAATGCCGCACAAACTGAATCTGTTTTGTTTGGCGACGGTACAAGCACTTCTGGCTGCGCCAAGCACCTCAAGCCTGGTAGCGTATTTGTGATGTGCTCCACTGTCGATCCTGCATTCTCAGTGGGTCTGGAAAAAAGGCTGAATGACCTGGGCCTGCTCTACATCGATGCTCCGATCTCAGGCGGCGCAGCCAAAGCCGCATCGGGTCAAATGACCATGATGACCGCTGGAGCCCCTGCGGCCTATGCCAAGGCTGAACCTTTTTTGAATGCCATGGCCGCCAAAGTTTACAAGTTGGGCGACAGTGCGGGTGCGGGCAGCAAAGTGAAAATCATCAACCAACTGCTTGCAGGCGTTCACATTGCCGCCGCCGCAGAAGCCATGGCACTCGGTTTGCGCGAAGGCGTCAATGCGGAGGCGCTTTATGAAGTGATCACGCACAGCGCTGGCAATAGCTGGATGTTTGAAAACCGAATGGCGCACGTCTTGGCTGCAGACTACACGCCTTTGTCTGCGGTCGATATTTTTGTCAAAGACTTGGGCCTGGTTTTGGACATGGCACGCGCCAGCAAATTTCCACTGCCACTCTCCAGCACAGCGCATCAAATGTTCATGCAAGCCAGTACGGCTGGCTTTGCCAAAGAAGATGACAGCGCTGTGATCAAAATTTTTCCGGGCATTGAATTGCCCAAGGCCAAGTAAGCCGCTTGTCATCGGTCATCATTTGCAGTTTGAGCTGAATCAAAAAATAAAAAGCGAGACCACATGAAACTGGGTTGCATTGCAGACGACTTCACAGGCGCCACCGATTTGGCCAACAATTTGGTCCGCGCTGGCATGCGGGTGATGCAAACTTTTGGCGTGCCACAAGCAGCGCTTTCTTCCGATGTCGATGCCGTGGTGGTGGCCTTGAAGACGCGCACCATCCCTGCCAGCGAGGCCATTGCACAATCGCTGGAAGCGCTGCACTGGCTTCAAGCGCAAGGCGCAGAGCAAATTTATTTCAAGTACTGCTCAACCTTTGACAGTACACCTGCAGGCAACATCGGCCCCGTGACAGAAGCTCTGATGGACGCGTTGGATTGCAAATTCACCATTGCCACGCCCGCGTTCCCTGACAACGGCCGTACCGTGTTCAAAGGCTATTTGTTTGCAGGCGCTGTGCTCTTGAATGAAAGCGGCATGCAAAACCATCCGCTCACACCCATGACCGATGCCAACTTGGTTCGCGTCATGCAAGCACAAACCAAGCGCAAGGTCGGCTTGATCGATCACACGGTCATGGCCAAAGGCTCTGAGGCCATCCGCACCAAAATTCAACAACTTCAAGCCGAGGGTGTGGGCGTGGCCATTGTCGACGCCACCAGCAATGAAGATTTAAAAACCTTGGGGCCTTCTTTGAAACACATGCCGCTGGTCACGGCGGGTTCTGGCGTGGCCATTGGCTTGCCTGCCAATTGGAATTTGCAGGCATCGGCGCAAGCCGCCGCGCTCCCCAAAGTGGCCGGCTATCAAGCCATTGTCTCTGGCAGCTGCTCCATTGCCACGCAGGGGCAAGTGGCGCACTACCAAAGCTTGGGCTTGCCCAGCTGGCAATTCAAGCCCCTGAGTTGGTCTCAGCACGATGTGCCCGCGCAAATCAAAGCCGAGGTAGCGCAAGCGCTGGCTTGGGCGCAGCCCTTGTTGGGCAAAGGGCCTGTGCTCATTTATGCCACCACCGATGCCGACACTTTGCAAAAAGTACAGGCTCAGTTTGGGCGCGAGCAGGCGGGCGAATGGATGGAATCTGCATTGGCACAAGTCAGCGCAGGCTTGCTGCAAATGGGCGTGAAGCAGTGGGTGATTGCAGGCGGTGAAACTTCCGGCGCCTGCGTTCAAGCTTTGAACATTTCGCAAATGCAAATTGGCCCTCAAATTGACCCCGGTGTGCCATGGTGTTTTGCCCCGCAACATGAAGCGGGCCACCTCACGCTCAAGTCGGGCAATTTTGGAACCCCCGACTTCTTTACCAAAGCCTTCAAGCACTTGTCGGAGGCTTCAGCATGAGGGGTCAACACCATCCAATCCCTCACCTCACCGAAGCACAAGCCCGCGAAGAAATTTGCCGTGTGGGCCAAAGCCTGTTTGACAGAGGCTATGTGCATGCCACGGCAGGCAACATCAGTGTGCGACTTGAGCATGGCTTTTTGATCACGCCCACCGATGCGTGTTTGGGCTACTTAGAGCCCGCCGATCTGGCATTGCTCGATGCACAAGGCCAGCAATTGAGCGGCAAGCGCGCCAGCAAAACCATGGCCCTGCATCGCAAAATTTATGAGGCCACCGACCATGCGCCAGGCAGTTGGCCTGCGCAATGCGTGATTCACACACACAGCACACATTGCGTGTCCGTGAGTTTGAGCGCCAAAGGCCCCGAACTGCTGCCGCCCATCACGCCCTACTTTGTCATGAAGGTTGGCCACGTGCCATTGATTCCCTATTTTCGACCCGGCGACCCCCTGGCAGCCGATGCCGTCGCCGATGCCATTCTCTTCTACGCCAAGCAAGACACGCCCATCCGCGCTGTGATGCTGTCCAAGCTGGGACCCAACGTTTGGCATCAAGATTTGAGCAGCGCCATGGCCGCACTAGAAGAGCTGGAAGAAACCGCCAAGCTTGTGCAATTGGCGCGGCCCGACCACCTCGAGAATTTGTCAGACACGCAGATTGAAGAACTGCGTCAAGTTTTTGATGCGGCTTGGTGATTCCAGCTGCCGCTTTAAAACTTCATTTTTGCCATCGCCCTCCCTTCGACACTTGAAAGTTGAACATGCCTCAGTTTGCCGCCAATCTTTCCATGATGTACCCCGACATGGATTTCTTAGATCGCTTTGAAGCTGCGGCCAAAGATGGCTTCAAAGCCGTTGAGTATTTGTTCCCTTATGCCTATGCCGCAGAAGAATTGGCAGCTCGACTCAAAGGCAATGGACTTCAACAGGTTTTGTTCAACATGCCCCCAGGCGGCATTGACGATGCCAGCACCTTGAGCGCGTGGGAAAAGGGCGATCGCGGTACAGCTTGCTCACCCGGTCGTGAGGCCGAATACAAAGCAGGCGTGAAACGCGCCATGCGTTATGCAGAGATCTTGGGCTGCCCCCGCATTCACTCCATGGCGGGCGTTTTGCCCACAGGGGTTTCGCGTGAGCAGGCACAAGCCACTTTGGTGGCCAATTTGAAATGGGCTTGCCAAGAAGTGCGCGCGCAAGGCCTCGACGTTTTGCTAGAGCCCATTAATTTGCGCGGCATTCCAGGATTTTTTGTCAACCGCCAAGACCATGCTCACGAAATCGTGGCGCAAGTGAACGAGCCTAATTTGAAAATCCAAATGGATTTGTTTCACTGCCAAATTGTGGAGGGCGATGTCACCACCAAATTAGAGCGCTACTTTCCCACTGGCAAAGTAGGTCACCTTCAAATTGCCGATGTGCCACTGCGTCACGAACCAGGTACGGGTGAATTAAATTGGCCATACTTGTTTGACTTGATTGATCGTCTGTCTGCAGAATGTGGTTGGCAAGGATGGGTAGGTTGTGAGTACGTCCCTGCAGACACCTCGTCCGGCGGTACGTCACGCGGCTTGTCTTGGTTGAAATCAAACTGAATTTTTGGAGATCATCATGAACGCACCCATTCACAAAGAACTGCCTTCGCACCTCTTGAATGCTGAGAAGGCTTTGCGCGATGTCACGCAATCGTGGGACACCAGCATTTTGAAAGAGCTCACCCAATACATTGAAATTCCCGCCAAGTCGCCCTCCTTTGACAGCAACTGGGAAGCCAACGGTTATCTGGACACGGTGCTGCGCCAAACGGCAGAATGGATTGAAGCACAAAAGGTCGCAGGCCTTCGGTTGGAGATTTTGCGTTTACCAGGCCGCACGCCCGTTTTATTTTTTGACATTCCTGCGACGCGTGCAGCGTCGCAAGGTTCTGGTCAAACGGTGCTGATGTATGGCCACTTAGACAAGCAACCAGAATTCAGTGGCTGGCGCAATGACCTCGGTCCTTGGACGCCCAAATACGAAAACGGCAAGCTGTATGGCCGAGGCGGCGCCGACGATGGCTATGCTGCCTATGCCAGCATTGCGGCTGTGCAGGCTTTGAAGAATCAGAACACACCACACCCTCGTATCGTCGGTTTGATTGAAACCTGTGAAGAGTCTGGCTCCTACGATTTGTTGCCCTACATCGATGCTCTGCGCCCTCGCTTGGGTGATGTGGGTTTGGTCATTTGTTTAGACAGTGGTGCAGGCAACTACGATCAGCTGTGGCTCACCACCAGTTTGCGCGGCATGGCCAGCGGCACTTTGAAAGTCGAAATTTTGACGGAAGGTATTCACTCTGGTGATGCCTCTGGCTTGGTGCCCTCTAGCTTTCGCATCATGCGCCAAGTCTTAGATCGTTTGGAAGACAGCCAAACAGGTCGTCTTTTGCCGGCCAGCTTCCACTGCGAAGTGCCCGCCGATCGCCTGGCTCAGGCCAAAGCCACAGCAGGCATTTTGGGCGAAGAGATTTACAAGCGGTTTCCTTGGGCGCACTACGACTGCGGTGGTTCCACCACCTTTGCCTTGCCCACCACCACCGATCCTTTGCAAGCTTTGCTCAATCGCACCTGGACACCCACACTGAGTGTGACCGGCGCAGAAGGCTTTCCCACTTTAGAAAATGCCGGCAATGTGCTGCGGCCTTACACCGCCTTCAAGCTCAGCCTGCGCTTGCCGCCCTTGGTGGATGCGGCCCAGGCTGTGGCAGAAATGAAAGCCTTGCTAGAAGACAATGCGCCCTATCAAGCGCGGGTCACTTTTGAGTCCAATGGTGGCGCCACGGGTTGGAATGCGCCCAGCAGCACACCCTGGTTTGAAAACGCCCTGCAAAGCGCCAGCCAATCGCACTTTGGCGCGTCAGTGGGGTATATCGGACAAGGCGGCACCATCCCACTCATGAACATGTTGAGCCAAGGTTTTCCGACGGCGCAAATGATGGTCTGCGGTGTGTTGGGTCCCAAAAGCAATGCCCACGGTCCCAACGAATTTTTGCATGTGCCTTATGCCAAAAAGCTCACCGCTTCGGTGGCCGAAGTCATGGCATCTTTGCCCTGAAGTTTGCTTTCAAGTGGCGGTCTGGTTTTTGCGAACCCAGACCAGCCACATCAAGGCCAAGGCCGTGATTGCCACAGGCACCATAGAACCATAATTGAGCCAAGTCCAGCCTTGCGTGGTCACCAAAGCGCCCGAGGCAAACGACGTCACCGCCATGGTGGCAAAGACACAGAAATTGATGGCCGCTTGTCCGCGATCTTTCTCTTCAGGTCGCCAGGCTGTCATGGCGAGGGTGGTGCTGCCCGTAAAAACAAAATTCCAACCCACACCCAACACAAACAAGGCCAACACAAATTGATGCAAGTCAGTGCCCGAGAGGGCAATGCCGATGCAGACAAAATTCAACAGCACACCCACCGCCATGATTTGCAGGACCCCAAATTTCTTGATCAGGTGACCTGTGAAAAAACCAGGCGCAAACATGCCAATGACGTGCCACTCTAAAACCAAGGCCGCATCGCTGAACGGGAAGCCACACACTTGCATCGCCAAAGGTGTTGCGGCCATCAACAAGTTCATCACACCAAAGCTGAGCGCTGCAGCAGCTGCAGACACAATGAACACAGGTTGTTTCATGATCTCGCGCAAGGGGCGACCTTCGGAGCTTCCGCTGACTTTCTCCACAAGCGGCGGGAACTTCACAAAATGCATCAGAACCATGCCCAAAACAGCCACAGCTGTGAGTGCCACATAGGCGCCCATGAAGGGCGTTTCAAACCACCCTTTGCTTTGGGATGCCAAATTGGGGCCCACGATGGCGCCAATCAAGCCACCGGCCATGACCCATGAAACGGCCTTTTCTCGGAAGGAGGCCTCTGCCAACTCGGCAGCCGCAAATCGATAGAGTTGTCCGTTGGCACTGTAATAACCAGCCACCATGGTGGCCATCACCAGCAGTTCAAAATTGTGCGTGTGCGCTGCATAAGCACACAAAATGGCAGACAACAAGCCCACCAACAAACCCAGCTGAAATGAAACCCTGCGGCCCCACTTGGCTTGTGACTTAGCCACCAAGCCCGTTGACAAAGCGCCGCCCACCACATACCCCATGACGGGCAGTGTGGCCATCCAACCTACGGGTGCTAGGCTTAAGCCGACCAAGCCATTGATGGCAATGAAGGTGACGTTGTTCGTGAGAAACAAGCCTTGGCACAAGGCCAGAAAAAAGAGGTTGGAATTCATACACCCGAGTGTATCTACTCCAGGCAGGCGATAGCAGACAAAACAGCGACAGGGGCCGTCTCTGCGCGCAGCACCCTGTTCCCTAAACTCACAGGCAGAAAGCCTGCAGCGATGGCTTGTGCCTCCTCCGCAGGACTCAAGCCACCCTCTGGCCCGCTCAACACAATGACCTCTGTCGGCTGGGTGGCGCCTTGGCCATGAGCGGACCGGATGGTTTGGATCATCTCTTGCAGCAATTGGGTGCCGGGCGATAAAGACAAGACCCAGCGTGCCGATGGCGATGGTGCGGCGGATAAGTGCTCAAGGGCTTGCGTGAGCGTGGTTGCTTGGCCCACTTGCAACACCCGATTGCGGCCACACTGTTCACTCGAAGCCACGGCAATGGCTTGCCAATGCGCTAATTTTTTGTCTGCGCGCTCACCCTTGAGCTTCAACACACTGCGCTCGGCCGTGATGGGCAGCAGTGTGGCGGCACCCAACTCGGTGGCTTTTTCAAGCAACCAATCCATGCGCTCATTGGCCGTGATGCTGGACCACAAATGAACTTGAATGTTGAGCTCACGTTCAACGGGGTGGTGCTCGCCCACGCGCACCGAGACCTCACTGCGGCCCATGTGGGTGACCACCGCTTTGAATTCACCGCCTTGACCATTGAAGAGCGTGATCTCATGGTCTGGCTGCAGCCTGAGTACTTGCACATGCCTTGCCGTGCCAGCAGGCAAACTCAAATCCTCCCCGGTGTTGAGTGCCGATGGACAGTAAAAGCGGGGCAGTTTGGACATCAATGGCTCTCTTTTAAATGCTTACATGCGTCCAAACGCAAAACCCGTCACACCATCCTGACCTTCAACTTCTTCAATCAGGCGCAGCAGGGGCCTGAGTTCAATGTACCTAGCGGCAGTTGAGCGAATGTAGGCAATGAAACGAGGTGCATCGGCCAGGTATTTTTCTTTGCCATCGCGCAAAGTCAGGCGCGCAAAAATACCGGCGACTTTCAAATGGCGCTGTAAGCCCATCCACTCCACGGCACGGTAGAAAGCCCCAAAGTCTTGGTGCCAATCTTCAAAATCGAGCAAGCCAGCTTTGCGCGCTTTCTCCCAGTAACGGATGGTGACATCGAGAACAAAATCTTCTTCCCACGTGAGAAAAGCGTCGCGCATCAAGCTGGCCACATCGTAGGTGACAGGGCCATACACTGCGTCTTGAAAATCCAATACACCCAATGCCTTATCTGCACCAGATCCTGCACCAGACCCTGCACCAGATCCATTGCCTGTTTCAGAGTTTGTGGGCATCATCAAGTTGCGCGCCATGAAATCGCGGTGGACAAACACCGAGGGGCTGGCCAAGTTGCGCGCCACCAGCATTTGGAAGGTGCTGTCCAAGGTGCTGCGCATCTTGCCCTGAACGTCTAATTTTCGGTGTTGCGTCAGGTACCAATCGGGAAACAAACTAAGCTCTCTTTGCAGCAGGGCCTCATCGTAGGGCGGCAATACGCCCGGCCTGGACGACAATTGCCAGGCAATGAGCGCATCGACAGCTTGCATGTAAAGCGCATGATTGGCCTGCGGCTTGTTCGCGTCGATGGCTGACATCATGGTGCGATCGCCCAAATCTGTGAGCAGCATAAAGCCTTGCGGCGCGTCCCATGCCAAAACCTCGGGGGCTTTCAAGCCGGCCTCTTTCATGAGCTTGGCGACTTTGACAAAGGGTTCACAATTTTCTTTGTCGGGCGGCGCATCCATCACAATCAGGCTGGTACCCGAAACCGTGTTGACACGCAAATAACGCCTGAAACTGGCATCGGCTGATGCAATTCGCAAGCTTGCAGGCACCAGGCCATGCGAAGCTGCCAATGCAGAAAGCCAATTTTCACAAGCCATCTGGCGCTGCGGGTCTGCCCACGTCACATTTGAAATTTGTTCAGAATTCAAGTTCTTGTTCCAAGTCAAAACACCCAGACATGCTACTCGACCCCTGATTGAAGTCACACAGGGCAGCACTCATGGATAATCCATTCTACAAACACCCGACAACCTGGACGACAGCCCTTTGCAGATCCGCCCCTCATTTCAGACAGCCCAGCTTGTTCAAGCCCTGAGCTTGGGCGGCTTGTTGCTGTGCCAAGTGCCCAGCTTGGCCCAAGGAAATGGACAGCTATCTCAAAGCACAGGGCCTGACACAAGCTCACGCCAACCGGCATTGGTCCTTCAAAACAGCCTTCGCTTGGAAGAAAAAATTTCCGAACTTGAGCGCAAGCAGTCGCCCTTGTTTGTCTCGGGTCAACGCTTGCTTGGACGGCCCGATCTGGACTTGGTCATTGATGGCGATGCGTTGCTGCGCAAACAGGGCCTGACCGTGAGGGCGCAACGCATTGAATACGACCAGTCTCAAAACACCCTGAAGGCCGAAGGCGGGGTGAAGATCACGCGAGAGGGCAACACCTTCCAAGGCCCTTCTTTGAGTTTGCAAGCCGACTCTTTTCAAGGCAAGTTTTTGAAGCCTGAATACACGCTGCTCAAAGGTGGTGGGCATGGTGAGGCCTCTGAAATAGAGTTCCTTGATGCGCAGCGCGCCATCATCCGCAATGCCACTTACACCACTTGCAGCCGCATTCAAGGCCCCAGCTGGCTGCCCGAGTGGATATTGAAAGCAGCCAGCCTGCAAATCAATGAAGAAGACAACAGCGTTCAAGCCAAAGACCTGCAACTTCGATTCAAAGATGTGCCGATCTTGGCGGCACCCTCTCTGACGTTTCCACTCAACAACGAGAGGCAGTCTGGTTTATTGGCACCTCTGGTTGGCATTGATACTGTCAGCGGCATTGAGATAACTTCGCCTTACTACTGGAACATTGCACCCAATCGCGATGCCACCCTCAGCACCACGATCATGAGCAAACGAGGCGTGGCGCTCGATTCTGAATTTCGCTATCTTGAGCCCGACAGCCAAGGACAAGTGCGCTTGAACCTCATGCCCAATGACGCCTTGAGAGACCAATCTCGCTGGGGTCTGTCGGCACAGCATTCGGGTGGCATTGAGACGGGCAACTCGGTGTTGGGCCGCTTGGGTGTGAATGTCAATTTAAACAGGGTTAGCGATGACAATTACTGGCGAGATTTTCCGCGTTCTGGCTTGTCACTGACCCAGCGTTTGTTGCCCGCCTCAGGCAGCCTGCATTGGGCACAAGGCGACTGGTCCATGATGACCCGCGTGCAGCAATTCCAAACCTTGCAAGACGTGAGCTCCCCCATCACGCCGCCTTATGATCGCATGCCCCAAATCGTGGCTCAATACAACAAATGGGATTTGAATGGCTTTGATGTTGGATTCACGGCCGACACCACGAGATTTGAAGCCGATTACAGCCGCATTCCAGGGGGAACCAGCAGCATTTTGAGAAATGGTCAGCGCAGTTTTGCGGCCGCACAAATCAGTCATCCTTGGCGCAAACCTTGGGGGTTTGTGGTTCCCAAAATTCAATTGCACGGCACTCGCTATCAATTGGACACCCCACTTGCCAATGGTCAACTTGATGCCAATCGCTTGTTACCCACTTACAGCCTTGACACGGGCTTGATTTACGAACGTGACGCATCCTACTTTGGTCGCCAACTTCGGCAAACGCTAGAGCCCCGTGCTTTTTTTGTGCGAACACCTTACAAAGATCAAAGTTTGCTACCCAGCTATGACAGTGGCGTCACCGATTTCAATCTGACCACCATTTACGCCGAAAACCCTTATGTGGGCCAAGACCGAATTGCCGACACCAATTTGGTCACCCTGGGTGTCAACAGCCGCTTCTTTGATGCCAACAATGGCGCAGAGTTGGCTCGCTTTGGCTTTGCTCAAAGGTATCGCTTTTCAGATCAGATGGTGCGCTTACCTGGCGAGTTGCCTGTTGCATCAGGTTTCAGCGACATCTTGTTAGGGGCCGGCGTGCGCTGGGACAGACGATGGAGTGTTGACTCAACCCTTCAATTTGACGCCCAGACACACCGAACCACTCGCACCACACTCACCACTCGCTTCAACCCCACACCCTATCGCGTGTTCAATACCGCTTATCGACTCTCGCGCGATCAAAGTGAGCAAATTGATGTGGGATGGCAATGGCCTCTGCGCGATTTCACATTCAACCGTGACAAGTCTGCCGAAGGCAGCCCCTACCTCACCCCTGGTCAGGGCTTGGGCGCCGATCGTTGGTACAGTGTGGGACGCATGAACTTCAGCTTGAAAGACCGAAAAATGGTCGATACTTTGTTGGGGTTTGAATATGACGCAGGTTGTTGGCTAGGCCGCGTGGTTTATGAACGCTTGCAAAGCACCACCACATCCTCTCGGAGTCGCATTTTGTTTCAACTTGAATTTGTAGGATTGGCTCGCGTAGGCTCTAGTCCATTGAAGACATTGCGCGACAATATCCCCCGTTATCAATATCTTCGCGAAGATTTGGCGCCCTCCAGCAGATTCAACTCCTATGACTAATTTATTTGCTCTGAATTCCACACAAGCCCTCGCTGACTTCCGCACACGCTTGAGCATCGTTGCGCCATTTCAAAAGAAGCAGTGCTTGGGCGTTGCTGTTGTGTTGTGGACGGCTCTTGCATTTCCTGGCTGGGTCCAAGCACAAAGCAATGCTCAAACCAGACCTGCAGACTACATTGTGGCCGTGGTCAATTCAGAGCCCATCACCAACAAAGAGGTGCAAAACCTCAAGCTGCGCTTGCAAAAGCAATTGCCCCCCGGCACGCCCAGCCCCAGCCCTCAAGTTTTAACGCAGCAAGCCCTCGATCAATTGATCAATGAAAAAGCCCAGCTGCAACAAGCGCGAGAAAACGGTATTCGCATTGAAGACAATGAGGTAGAACAAACTGCATTGAACATCGCGCGACAAAACCAACTTTAAATCGAAGATGTTTACAAGCGTCTTGCTATTGACGGTTTGAGCGTGACTGGCTTTCGCGATCAATTGCGCAACCAACTCACGATCACCCGTTTGCGGGAACGCGATGTCGACAGCAAGGCCCGCATTTCCGACACTGAGGTTGAGCAACAAATTCAAAGCGAACAAGCGGGTCAACCCAGCGCAGCCAGGGCAATTGACTTGAACTTGGCCATGATTTTGATTGCAGTGCCCGAAAACAGCACAGCCAAAGAAGTGGCTGAATTGAAACTCAAAGCGCAGCAGGTTGCGCAACGCGCCAAAGCAGGCGAAAGCTTTGCAGCTCTGGCGCTGTCTTTTTCGCAAGCCATGGACAAAGGTGCCAATGGCGGTGAGATGGGCTTGAGGGCTGCCGATCGTTACCCCAGCCTGTTTGTTGAAAGCACTCAAACCCTCAGAATTGGGGACGTCTCAGAACCCGTTCAATCTGGCGCTGGCTTTCACATCCTGAAGGTTTTAGACAAGAAGCAAAGTGAGATGAGCAGCACGATGATGGTTCAAACCCGCGCTCGACACATCTTGCTGCGCCTTGGCAATGAGCTCACAGAAGCGGCTGCACGCAGCCGTCTTCTCGCCTACAAGCAACAAATTCAAGCCGGTACAGACTTTGCAGATTTGGCGCGTCAGTTCTCACAAGACGGTAGCGCAAGTGCAGGCGGTGATTTGGGTTGGGCCAGCCCCGGTCAATTTGTGCCAGAGTTTGAGCAGGTGATGGCTCGCCTGCGCCCTGGCCAAGTCTCCGAGCCTCTTGTTTCACGTTTTGGCGTCCACCTGATTCAAGTGTTAGAACGCCGCGAATCACCCATGACCCTGCGTGAGCAACGTGAAATGGTGCGCGCTCAATTGCGTGAAAAAAAATTGGAAGAGTTGTACGCCAACTGGGTCACTGAACTGCGTGGCCGCGCCTACGTTGAGTTGCGCGAACCACCCCAATGAAACACATTCCGCGCAAGCGTTTCGGCCAACATTTTTTATCCGATGGCGGCATCATTGATGCCATCGTCGATGCCATCCATCCGCAAGCAGGTCAGCCCATGGTTGAAATTGGCCCGGGTCTTGCCGCACTCACGCAACCCTTGGTTGAACGCTTGGGCCACCTGACGGTCATTGAGCTCGACCGTGACTTGGCCCTTCGCCTGCGACTTCACAAGCAACTGACTGTGGTCGAATCGGATGTCTTGCGTGTCGACTTTACGGCTTTGGCGGCTGGGCAAAAACTTCGGGTGGTGGGCAACTTGCCGTACAACATTTCCACGCCCATTTTGTTTCACCTGCTCGAACACGTGAACGCCATTGAAGATCAACACTTCATGCTTCAAAAAGAGGTCATCGATCGCATGGTGGCTGCGCCAGCTACCTCAGACTATGGCCGTTTGTCTGTCATGTTGCAGTGGCGCTATGCCATGGAAAATGTGCTGTTTGTACCGCCGGAAAGTTTTGATCCACCGCCGCGAGTGGACAGTGCAGTGGTGCGCATGGTGCCTCACGCAGCGCCCGCCAACATCGACGTCAAGCTCTTAGAAAAATTGGTGCAAGTGGCGTTCAGTCAACGCCGCAAATTGTTGCGGCACACCTTGGGTGCATGGCTCATTGAAAGAAATTTTGCAGGCCACTTTGATGTGCAGCGGCGTGCAGAAGAAGTGAGCGTTCAAGAGTATCTGCAACTGGCAATGGCCTTAAGCCCTGAAATTTGATTGAAAAAAAAGTGCAAGGGCGTTGAAGCCTTTGCACTTTTTGAAACTGCATACGCAGCTTGTGAACGGGTCAGGCAGCTGCGAGCCAATAACCTGCATTGAAGGGGCTGCTCATGCGCAGCGCCAATGGCGATACATCGACCAGCTTGTCGGTTGGCATCTTCTCGCCTTCTTCAGTCACCATCTCGACGCCGTCTGCATCCAACTCTGGGGTGACATCGGCCAGCTTTTCAGAGCCAGCTGTTGCAGCACGCGCCACAGAGAAAGAATAGAAGCAGCGGAAGGGCACTTTGCGATCGCTCCAATAGTCGGCCGTGTCGCGGAAAATGTCGAGCAACTGTTCGCGGGCTTCCTTGTCAAACTTGGAATTGGCAGGAATATGCTCCAACACCACCACAAAGCCTGGCTGAGGGCCAGACTTGTGCAAGGGGTCGGTCATGCTGTCGTAAAGCGCATCAAAGTTTTTACCAAAGTGCGAAGGCAGCGTGAACTGGGCTGCGATCAAATCGAGCACGTCCTGTTTGCTTTGTGCCTTTGACAAATTGGCGTACAAAAAGTGTTGACCCAAACCGCCTGCCGCTTCTTGCAAATCGCTCACGCGAAAAGCACGAATTGACTGGACGATGTTTGTACGTACACCCTTCAATGGTGTTTCTTGGTCCTGCCGAATGGGCTTGTCCATCGCCGTTCTCACTCTCTAATTTTTAAAACCAGCCTTTTGGGCTTTTGTTTGACACATCACGAATGCTCTTTGAAGAACACTCTTCATTTCGTTCATGACCTACTGTGGCTTCGCGCTTTTTCAAGGCGTGTTCACAATTTCTCGAAAACTTGCGTAATGGTCTTGCGTGTAAAAACACTTTTTAGGCAAGCGGGGTTCTTCCCCTCCACACACAATTCTTCGAGCGCCACGGGTTTTTTCACCTGGGGTTCTGACGGTGTACTCGCGATAAAAACCGCGGCTCGCTGGAGGCAAAAGCCGTTCACGATTGCCAAAAACAACCCCATCTTTTTCGTACCGAAACGGCCCACCCTGGCGGATGAGCAGATAGGTTTCTTGGCCCTCTTTGGGCAAGTCCTGTAAAGCGATGGGTGCTGTAACAACTGCGTCGGGAGCTGATTTTGCCTGCACCAAATTAGTGCAAGGCGCAAACAAGAGCCCTAAACAGACGGCAATCCCAGCAAAACCAAGCGTTTTTGAGCGCATGTCATTCCTGTGAAATAAAGCCGTACACCCACTGACAACCTTCAAAATCCGCGGGTAAACCCCGAAATTCGAAGGCGCTAGTGTGCCGCAATGTGCTAAAAAATGCAAGTACTTTCCCCAAGACTGGGGAATTTCTTGCAGAACTTAGCGAACGGCGTTGGCGTCGGCGACGGTCAGTGCGGTCATGTTCACAATTCGGCGCACAGTGGCACTGGGCGTGAGGATGTGAACTGGTTTGGCAGCGCCCAACAAGACGGGCCCAATGGCAATGTTGCCGCCCGCTGCCGTTTTGAGCAGGTTGTAAGAAATATTGGCCGCATCGATATTGGGCAAGACCAACAGGTTGGCGTCGCCTTGCAAGGTGCCGTTGGGCATTTGTAAGGCGCGAGCATCACCGTCCAGGGCAATGTCGCCATGCATTTCACCATCAACCTCTAGCCACGGCGCATTTTTCTGCAGCAAAGCCAAGGTGTTGCGCATTTTCACGGCACTCGGCTCGTTGGAAGTGCCAAAGTTGGAGTGCGATAACAAAGCCGCTTTGGGTCGAATGCCAAAGCGCTGCATCTCATGGGCTGCCATGACCGTGATTTCTGCCAATTGCTCTGCACTGGGGTCGTAGTTGACATGCGTATCGACCAAGAAAACTTGGCGATTGGGCAACATCAAACCGTTCATGCAGGCAAACGTGTTGACACCTGCGCGCTTGCCAATCACTTGTTCAATGTAGGGCAGGTGCGTTGCATTGGTGCCCCAAGTGCCACAGATCAGGCCATCCACATCGTCTTTGTGCAAGAGCATGGCGCCAATCAAAGACAAGCGTCGGCGCATTTCAATTTTGGCCACTTGCACCGTGATGCCCTTGCGCTCCGTCATGCGGTGGTAGGTTTGCCAGAAGTCGCGGTAGCGGTGATCGTCTTCGACATTGACCACGTCGTAATCTAAGGCCTCTTTCAAGCGCAAGCCGAATTTTTCAATGCGCTCGGCAATCACTGCCGGACGGCCAATGAGGGTGGGCCGCGCTAGGCCTTCGTCGGCCACAATTTGTGCTGCGCGCAAGACCCGCTCTTCTTCACCTTCGCTGTAGGCCACGCGCTTTTTCAGGCCGCGTTTGGCCGCGGTGTAGATGGGCTTCATGGTGGTGCCAGAGGCATACACAAAGCTTTGCAAACGCTCGCGGTAGGCTTCCATGTCGGTGATTGGCCTTGACGCCACACCACTCTCGGCGGCAGCCTGCGCCACGGCCGGCGCAATTTTGATCATCAAGCGCGGATCAAAGGGTTTGGGAATGAGGTAATCCGGCCCAAACACCAAGGGCTGCCCTGCATAAGCCGCCGCCACCACCTCGCTTTGCTCAGCTTGCGCTAAATCTGCAATGGCGTACACCGCTGCAATTTCCATCTCTTGCGTGATGGTGGTTGCGCCGCAGTCCAAAGCGCCCCTGAAAATGTAAGGGAAGCACAGAACATTGTTGACTTGATTGGGGAAGTCGGTCCGGCCTGTTGCCATGATGGCGTCATCGCGAACCGCTTTGACATCTTCGGGCAAGATTTCGGGGTTGGGGTTGGCCAATGCAAAGATCAAAGGCTTGGCCGCCATTCTTTTCACCATGTCTTGTTTCAAGACACCGCCCGCAGACAAACCCAAAAACACATCGGCGCCGTCAATGGCTTCGGCCAAAGTACGCTGGTCGGTTTTTTGTGAGAACTGAATCTTGTCTTCGTCCATCAACTCCTTGCGGCCTTCGTAAACCAAGCCCGCCAAGTCGGTGACCCAAATGTTCTCGCGGCGAATGCCGAGTTTGAGCAACAAGCCCAAGCACGCCAAAGCGGCCGCTCCCGCGCCAGAAGTGACCAACTTGACTTGGCTTGGGTCTTTGCCCACCACTTTGAGGCCATTCAAAATGGCCGCGCCCACGGTGATGGCGGTGCCGTGCTGATCGTCGTGAAAAACGGGGATCTTCATGCGCTCGCGCAATTTGCGCTCGACATAAAAACAATCGGGGGCTTTGATGTCTTCTAGGTTGATACCGCCAAAAGTGGGCTCAAGTGCCGCAATGATTTCAACCAATTTTTCGGGATCCTTCTCATTGATCTCAATGTCAAAGACATCGATGCCAGAGAATTTTTTAAACAAAACGGCTTTGCCCTCCATAACGGGCTTGCTCGCCAAGGGACCGATGTCTCCCAAACCTAAAACGGCCGTGCCGTTGGTGACAACGCCCACTAAGTTGCCCCGGCTGGTGTATTTGAAAGCTGCTGCAGGATCTTTGACAATTTCTTCGCAAGGTGCGGCCACGCCGGGGGTGTAAGCCAGCGCCAAATCGTGTTGGTTCACCAATTGCTTGGTGGCCGTGACAGATATTTTTCCGGGGGTGGGGAACTCGTGATATTCAAGCGCTGCGCGGCGCAACTGAGCGCGACGCTCTTCAGCATTGACTTTCGCCATGTGATGTCTCCTGTTAGGCACGAACTGCCCGCTCAACGGGTGAGGGGCTTAAGCCATGCATGATCTTATTTTAGTCTCGCCTTGAATGAACAAACCTTGTAAAAGCCTCATTCAAAGTAGGCAGACTTTTGACTTTCAATCACAAGTGGCATGGGTGCCACTCAGACTCGATGGTTCAGTGGCGCATCAAAGCTTCAATTTCATCGGCTTTCACGGGCACCCCGCGGGTCATCAATTCGCAACCCTGGGCTGTCACCACCGCATCGTCTTCAATGCGAATGCCAATGTTGTGAAAGCGCTCCGGCACACCGGGTGCTGGCCGGACATAAATGCCCGGCTCTATGGTCAGCACCATGCCGGGCTTCAAGACGCGGCTGGGTCGGTCTTTGATCAGCTCGCCGCTCAAGGGGTCTTTGCGTTCACTGAAAGTGCCCACTTCTGATGGCTCGACGTAGCTGCCGCAATCGTGTACGTCCATGCCCAGCCAATGACCCGTGCGGTGCATGTAAAACTGAAAATAACTTCGGTTGGCAATCACATCTTGTGCATTGCCCACTTTGTTGGCATCCAAGAGACCGACGTCCAACATGCCCTGAGCCAAGACCTTCACGGTGGCTTCGTGAGGGTCGACAAACCGCGCACCCGCGCGCGTGGCTGCCACTGCTGCATCTTGAGAGGCCAGCACCAAGTCGTAGAGTTCGCGCTGTGCGGCGCTGAATTTGCCATTGGCAGGAAAGGTTCGCGTGATGTCGCTGGCATAGCCATCGAGCTCGCAGCCGGCATCAATCAACACCAAATCACCACTCAAGATGGGGCCGGCATCGGCGCGGTAGTGCAACACGCATGCGTTGGCACCCCCTGCCACGATGGAGCCATAGGCAGGGTACTGGGAGCCGTGTTGGCGAAACTCATGCAACAACTCGGCGTCTAAATGGTATTCACGAACATCTTGCCCAGCACGCAGCATGGCGGCAGAGCGCTTCATGGCTCGAATGTGGGCGCCCGCACTGATTTGTGAAGCGCGCCGCATGATGTTCAATTCGTGTTCGTCTTTGACCAAGCGCATTTCGTCCAACAGATCACACACATCGCGCTGTTGAGTGGGGCACATAGCGCCATACCTGACCCGTGCACGCACGGCATTCAGGCCGGCTTCAATGACGGCCGGCAAATGAGAGTGGGTTGCAAACGGATACCAAACGACCGCTTTGTTTTCTAGCAGGGAAGGTAATTTGGCGTCCAACACAGCACTCGGCCACGCCTCTTGGACAGCCAATTGGGAGAGGGCAGCTTCCGGGCCCAAGCGCACGCCATCCCAAATTTCACGCTCCATGTCTTTGGGCTGACAAAACAAAGTTGAACGACCATCGGCGCTTAAAACCAAGCAAGCATTGGGCTCGGAGAAACCCGTTAGGTAATAAAAGTAACTGTCGTGACGGTACAAATAGTCGCTGTCGCGGTTGCGTTGGCGCTCGGGTGCGGTCGGAATGATGGCAATGCTGTTGGGCGATTGCGAGGCCATGAGGGCTGCCAATTTGGCACGGCGTGCTGCGTACAAGTTGGGGTCAAATGTCATCTTGAGGTCGTTTTCTAGAGGATGGGTTTTGAATGCGCCGAGTTGGTTTGATTGAGTTCGTGGAGTCGCTCTGGGGTGCCCACATCGGTCCAAGCTCCAGTGTATAGGCTAGCACTTACTTGCCCGCGATCCATTGC
>JACCDX011355968.1_pt1 | contig 23737 bp, 18 predicted proteins | sample 7449681 | NCBI WGS metagenome assembly JACCDX01 (sample SAMN15323450, study PRJNA562643) | freshwater metagenome | isolation source: river surface water | place: USA:Blue River Watershed | collected 2017-08-18
ATCACACGCTTGATGCGGTGCTTGATGCGGGCCGAAAGCGGCTTGCGGGCAAGCTCGGTAAACGACATGCGGGGGATTGGATCCTGTTTTCCGTGGCTACCTATGTGGTTTCACAAATTTGTCCGGCCATTGCAAGGTGGATGCGACAGACATAGGGACAGAGGCGATGACCCAAGCTGACACACCTCCGCCTGGCGAAAAGGGAAGCGTGACCGCCAGCCTGCCGCGCAGCCGCGTCGCATTGCTGTTCACGGTGATGCTGGTGACGGCGGCGGGCAACACCGCAATGCAGTCGGTCATGCCTTCAATCGGCACAGCTCTAAAGGTGCATGATTTCTGGATCAGCCTGGCCTACACTTGGTCGGCCCTGCTCTGGATGCTCTGCGCACCGTTCTGGGCGCGGCGCAGCGACCGGCGTGGCCGCAAGGCAATGATGGCGCTGGGGCTGACTGGCTTCATCTCCAGTTTCGGGCTTTGCGGGCTTGCCCTGTGGTTTGGTTTGCAGGGCTATCTCGGTGCGCTTGGCACACTCTTGCTTTTTGCTGCCTGCCGCTCGCTTTATGGCGGGTTCGGATCGGCGGCACCGCCGGCGGTTCAGGCCTATGTCGCCAGTCGAACCAGCCGGGCGGAACGGACCCAGTCGCTTTCGTTGATCTCTTCCAGCTTCGGGCTTGGCACGGTGCTGGGACCGGCGTTGGCACCGCTACTGATCGTGCCGGGGCTTGGCCTGGTCAGCCCGTTCTTCGCCTTCACGCTGATCGCCGTGGTCGTGTTGATCGCGCTGCGGCTGCGCCTGCCAGACGATGCCCCAGCCTATGCCGCGCGGGGCGAAGTGCTCGCCGCCCCGTTTAGCGCCAATTCGGATTCGCGGATGCGTGAGGAAGGTTCGGACGCGGACGATGGGGCGCTGCCACCCGAAGTACCCGACCTGAAGTGGACTGACCGGCGGATCCGGCCCTGGCTGGTCGCCGGGCTGCTGGGGGGACATGCCCAGGCCATGGTGATGGGGATTGTCGGCTTTCTGATCCTCGACCGGCTGGGCTTGCGTGCCACGCCAATGGCCGGGGCCGGGCCGACCGGTTTGGTGCTGATGGCCGGAGCCATTGCGACACTGCTGGCGCAGTGGGGTATTATCCCGCTGTGGAAACTGGGCCCGCGTGCCTCAAGCCTTTGGGGGGTCAGCCTCGCCGCGATGGGCGTCGCCCTGCTGGCCATAGCCCAAGACCTGCACGCCATCACGCTTGGCACCTCGATCGCCTGCTTGGGCTTCGGGCTGTTCCGTCCCGGCTTTACCGCCGGGGCTTCGCTCGCGGTTAGCCGCGCTGAACAGGGGCAGTCGGCCGGGATTGTCGCGTCGGTCAACGGCGCGGCCTATATCCTGGCCCCAGCAATTGGGGTGTGGCTCTATGGCCATTCCTCCTGGATCGGCTTTGCTGTGATAGAACTGCTGTGCCTGGCCGTACTCGCGGTGGGCATCAAAGGGCTGGGCCGCGACGAGGACCTGCTCAGCCAGCGTTAAAGGATTTCCAGCACCTTGTCCTGCGGGCGGCACAGCCGCACGCCTTTGTCGGTCTCAACCAGCGGCCGCTCAATCAGCTTCGGCTGAGCCGCCATCGCCGCCAGCACATGGGCAGCATCGGCCATTGGCAGGCCGCGCTCTTCGGCATCGGTACCGCGCAGACGCAGGCCCTGCTGCGGCGTAATCCCGGCATCGCGATAAAGCTGGGCCAGCTTTTCGGCGCTCGGCGGATTGACGAGATATTCAACCACGGTGAGATCCACGCCCGGCGTCTCTTGCAGGATCGCCAGGGTCTTGCGCGAGGTGCCGCAGGCCGGATTGTGCCAGATCGTTGCTTTCACGGAACACTTCCCTTCGGTTCTTCGCGCTCCCTTAGCAAAATGGATCGCAGGGGCAATTTGATCCTTGTCAATGCGAGCGATTCGCATTAGCGGCAATTCTGTTATTGCAAATCATTCGCAAATGGGGATCTGATGACGACTGCTTCCAAGCGCCTCGGCCTGCTGGTTTCGACCGTGCTGCCCGCCATCACCATGGCGGTTCCGGCCCATGCAGAACTGATGGCCGATGCCGCAGATGCCCCGGCCATCATCGTTTACGGCGTGCCGGACGGGTATGACATTGAAAAGACCCGCTCCGCCACCAAGACCGAAACCCCGCTGATCGACGTGCCACAGACAGTTACGGTGCTGAGCCGCGAACAGCTGGACGATCAGGGCGTGGAATCATTGAACGACGCGCTGCGCTATGTCCCCGGCGTAGTGCTCGGCCAGGGCGAAGGCCACCGCGACCAGATCACCCTGCGCGGCCAGAGCACGACCGCTGACTTCTTCCTGGATGGCCTGCGCGATGATGCGCAGTACTACCGCTCGCTCTATAACATTGACCGGGTCGAAGTGCTGAAAGGCGCCAATGCGCTGATCTTCGGTCGCGGCGGCGGCGGCGGCGTGATCAACCGGGTGTCCAAGGCGCCCGAATTCAACAAGACCCGGACCGACTTTGCGGCAGGGCTTGATAGCTTCGGCGGCTGGTCGCTTGCGGCTGACCTTGACCAGCCCCTGGGCGAGAGCTTCGCCGCACGGTTTAACGCCACCTATGAAGACTTTGCCAATCATCGCGATGGCTATGACGGCCACTTCGTCGGCGTCGCCCCGACGCTCGGCTGGAGGCTGGGCGAAGCCACCCGCATGGTGCTGGGTTACGAATATGCCGATGACCAGCGCGTCACCGATCGCGGCGTACCCTCGTTCGCCGGCGCTCCACTGCGCGGCTATGACGACACTTTCTTCGGTAGCCCAACCGCCAACCATAGCGCAGTCACGGCGCACATCGCCCGCGCTCGGCTCGATCACGATTTCAGCGATGCGCTGAGCGTCAATCTGACCGGCCAGTATGCGCATTACGACAAGTACTATGGCAACGTGTACGCCCGCTCCGCCGCCACCGCGACCACAGTGGAGCTGGAAGGCTACAACAGCGACACGATCCGCGAAAATTGGATCGTCCAGGGCAACATGGTCTGGAAGGGTGAGACCGGCGGGATCGGCCACCAGATCCTGCTCGGCTTCGAAGCCAGCGACCAATTGACCGATGCCAAGCGCAGCGAAGCCACCTTTGGCCCCGCTGCCACCAGCCGGACCACCGTGGCTTTGGCCCAGCGGCTGACCCTGCCGACCGTAACCTTTGGCGCCAGCAGCCGCTCCAGCCTGTCAAAGGTCCGCGCACTTTCGGCTTATGTTCAGGATCAGCTCGACCTGGGGGACCTGATCAAGGTGGTGCTGGGCCTGCGCTATGACGATTTTCGCATTACCTCGACCAACCGGGCCAACGGCTTTGCCACCGCCCGCAGCGACGGCAAGTGGAGCCCGCGCGCGGGGCTGATCATCAAACCGCGCGAAAACGTGTCGTTGTATGCCAGCTACGCCAAAAGCTTCCTGCCGCAATCGGGCGACCAGTTCACCGTGCTCGATGCCACGACCGCCAGTCTCGCGCCGGAAGAGTTCCGCAACCTTGAAGCCGGGGTGAAGTGGGACCTGACCGAGCGCCTGGCCTTCACCGCCGCAATATTCCAGATCGACCGCACCAATACCCGCGCCAACGATCCGGTCACAGGCCTTGTCGTCCAGACCGGGCAGAGCCGGACCAAGGGCTTCGAACTGGCCATGGTCGGGCAGGTCACCAAGGGCCTGCAAGTAACGCTGGGCTATGCGCTGGAAGATGGCGAGATCGTGTCTACCACCACCGCAGCACCCGCCGGCCGAACGCTGGCCCAATTGCCGCGCCACCAGTTTTCAGCCTGGGGCCGCTATGACTTCACCGATCGGCTGGGCGTAGCAATCGGCGCCGTGCGCCAGAGCGAACAGTTTGCAACGATCAGCAATGCCGTGCGCCTGCCTGGCTTCACCCGGATCGATGCGGCGCTGTTCTACAAGGTTTCGGACACAGTCCAGCTGCAGCTCAATGTCGAGAACCTGGCCAACACCGATTACTTCCCCAGCGCCCACACTGATAACAATATCAGTACCGGTGCGCCGCTTAACGCGCGGCTGGGGGCGAAGATCCGGTTCTAGGTCTTGCGGCGGGCAGCAAGCCAGCGCTTGTTGCCGCCCTCAACCTCGCGCATCGCGGCGAGGACCGACCGCTCCGGCGCGGTTCGACCGATCCTGCCCATGGCCGCGATCTGGGCATAGAACCAATACTGCCCCGCGAAACTATCGGCCGCGCGTAGCATCGGCACGCGCCTGAGGAAGGCCAGCCAGTCCGGGAACAGGCCAAGTCCGTTCTCGGCGCGCGGCAAACTCTCGGCACCGGCCAGAATCCGTGCTGCGCCATCGGGCTCCACGCAGAGCGGCCGCCCCAGGCCAATCACGTCCGCCGCACCGCGCGCCAGCGCTTCTTCCATCGCAGCGCGGCTGCGGAACCCGCCGGTGACCATCAGCGGCACCTTGACTGCTTCCTTCATGGCCAGCGCGAAGTCGACGAAATAGGCCTCGCGCGCCAGGGTCGATGCCTTGACGCCCGGCTGCTCGACCGGCTCCATCCCCTCGATCCCCAGCAGCTTGGGCTGTTCATAGGTGCCGCCCGAAATCTCGATGAGATCGACGCCATCCTCGGCCAGCCATCCAGCGACGGTCTGGCTATCTTCAAAGGCAAAGCCGCCCTTCTGGAAATCGGCGCTGTTGAGCTTCACCGAAATCGCGAACTGCGCCCCCACTGCGGCGCGGGTTGCCCGCACCACTTCGCGCAGGAAGCGGGCGCGGTTTTCCAGGCTGCCGCCCCACCGATCGGTGCGTTGGTTCGAGCGCGGGCTAAGGAACTGCGATATCAGGTAGCCGTGGGCAGCATGGATCTGCGCTCCATCAAAGCCGCCTTCGCGGCACGAATGCGCGGCATTGGCGAAGCGGGAAACCAGGTCTTCAATTTCGGCCTCGGTCAGGGCCACCGGCTCGCCAAACTGGCCACCGGGCAGGCCGAGCTTGACCGCCGAGGGCGCCCTGGGGTGCGGGTTGACCGGCTTCATCGTCTGCCGTCCGGCATGGCTGATCTGGGCCCAGAAGGCCGAACCATTGGCCTTGGCCGCACCGGTCCAGCGCCGCAGCGCATCGACCATCGCGCCATCGGCTGGCCGATCAATGATGACGTTGCCCGGCCGCTCCAGATGATCGCCATCCACCTGGACATTGCCTGACAGCAGCATGCCGCAGCCGCCCGCACCCCAGACCCGGTACAACTGTTCGAGTTCGGCAGTGGGCCGTCCAAGCGGATCGGCCAGACCTTCGGTCATGGCTGCCTTCGCAAGACGGTTTGGCAGGACAGCCCCGCAGGGCAGGGTCAGTGGCTGGTCAAGCATCGGAATTCCCCCTTATGGTGCCTTGATCGCGGGCACTTCCCGCACCGCACCTTGCAGCGAAGTGCGGGGTGCGGGCACTGGATCGATCGTTTCCAGCCGCCGCATCACCCGCCCCGCGCGCTGGATCGCGTCGACCAGCCGCGGATAGACTCCGCAGCGGCACAGGTTGGAAACGGCAGCCTTGATATCTTCAGGCGTCGGATCGGCATTGCGCGCAAGCAGTGCCGCAGCGGCCATCGCGATGCCGGGGGTGCAGAAGCCGCACTGGATCGCCTGCTCTGCCACCAGCGCCTGCTGCACCGGGTGCGAACGATCGGGCGACAGGCCCTCGATCGTGGTCACCGCCCGCCCTTCAGCCTCGCCAAGGGTGATCTGGCAGGATCGAATCGCCTCGCCATCGACCAGGACCATGCACGCACCGCAATCGCCCGCCCCGCAGCCATACTTGGTGCCGGTCAGGTTGGCGCCATCGCGCAGCGCCCACAGCAGCGGGGTCTGCGGATCCATATCGAACGCCAGCGGGCGCTCATTGACGGTGAGACTGGGCATGCGGCCGCGTTAATCGCGCCAGCTGCGGTCGGTCCGGTCAATCACGCGCACCCAGGCATCGAAGTCGGCCTTACCGGGACCACCGGGCAGCGAGACCTGGCCAAGGTCGCGCTGGTGGACGGCAACAACCTCGTCAGGGATCACCACCGGCTTGCCGGCAGCCATGGTCGCGAGTTGGATTTCGCAGGCGCGCTGCAATGACCAGTGCTGGATGAAAATCTCGCCGATCGAACGACCCAGGATAACCGGCCCGTGATTGCGCAGCATCAGGATGCGATTGCTGCCCAGGTTGGCAAGCAGCCGCTCCCCTTCTTCGTCGCGGACGGTGACCCCCTCGAAGTCATGGTAGCTCAGCCTGCCGATGAAGTTGCAGGCATAGAAGTTCACCGGCTGGAGACCGCCTTCCATGCTGCACACCGCCATCGTTGCCGTGGTGTGGGTGTGGCAGATCGCGTGGGCCCAATCGACGTGGCGATGAAAATAGGCGTGCTGGGTAAAGCCCGCCTTGTTCACCGGATAGGGGCTGCCATCGAGCGTATTGCCATCGATGTCGATCTTGACCAGGTTGCTGGCGCAGACTTCGGAATAGAGCAGGCCATAGGGGTTGATCAGGAAGGCCCCTTCCTCGCCCGGCACCTTGAGCGAGATGTGGTTATAGATCGACTCGCTCCAGCCGAGGTGATCGAACACGCGGTAACAGGCTGCCAGTTCCTGACGGGCCTGCCATTCGGCTTCGCTGCACTCGATCTTGCGTTTGAGCTGGGTTGCCATCGAATCCCTCCGGTTTTGCTTTGCGAGCTTTCCTAAGCCAAGCGGCATCACATGGAAATGCGGAAGCCGGCCCAAATGGTGCGCGGCGCGCCAAGATCCTGGCTGCCCGCCTGGTTGCGGGTAACGATCTGTTCGCCGGTGACATTCTCTGCCCGCAGCACCAGCAGCAGGTGCTGGCCAAGCGGCAATTCGGCCACGGCATCCAGCGTAGTTGCGGCGGGCAGCCGATCGGTCTCAAGATCATCCTCCCACTGCGCCCCGGTGTGGCGCAGGCTGGTTGCCAGCAGCCAGCGATCGGCCGGACGCCAGGCCAGGGTGGCGCTGGCGCTGAGGCGCGGAACCTGCGCCGGGCGCTTGCCATTGAGCGCGGCGGAGGCGCCACTGGCCTCAACCCGGGCCGAAAGCCACGACAGCGCCGCATCGAGGCTGACCGCACCCGCCTTCGCGGCCACCGCCGCCTCTATCCCCCGCGAATGGACGGCATCAACGTTGCGCCGCTCGCGCAGGTTCGGGCCTATCGTGACATTGGCTATCGCCCCCTTCACCGTGTTGTCGAAACCCGTCAGGCGCAGGGTCAGTTGGGGAAGCGGGGTCCAGTCCAGGCCGCCCTCGAAGCCTTCAAGCCGCTCATTTTCCAGCGCAGCATTGGCGCGGGTGGTGATGGGGAAGACGGTGAAGGGCCGATAAAGTTCATTCAGCGTCGGCTGGCGCAGCCCGGTGTAGGCGGCGGCGCGCAGGTTTAGCTGCGGCGCTGCCTCGATGAGCAGACCGCCGCGCAGGCTTTCCTGCCAGCCAGACCGGTCGGCAAAGGTGCGGTCAGTGGTGATGCCGCCCGCGGCAGTTGCTTCACGGAAGAAGCCATCGGCCACTTCCCATCGGTCGGCCCGCGCGCTCAGCGTCAGCAGTACCGGGCCAAGCTGCCTGTCATGCTCGGCATAAAGCCCGAGATCGCTGTTGACCCCTCCGGCCTTGCGCCGCGCCGTGACCAGTCCGGTGACGGCGCTATAGGCCTCTTCTTGCATTTCGCCGCTTTGGCGCCGCCAGTCGACACCCAGCCGCAGCGTCTGCCCCGCGCCAAGCGGTGGGCGCAGTTCAAACTTGGCACCAAGGCCCGTTGCCGGGGTGCGCCGCTGGTCAAGCGTCTTGCGCAATGCGGTTGCCGAGATCACCACGTTGGAAAAGTCACGCGCCTGGACATAGCCCAGCGCCTCAAACTGCCACGCCCCGCGCCCGACCAGGCGCAGGCTGGCATCCTGCCCGCTCGCCCCGGTATCGGCCCCGGCAAAGCGCAGCGTGCGCTGGTCATCGAACAACAACGCCCGGGCCTGAAGCTCAATGTCCGGTGTCAGCGGCGCGACGGCGCGCAGGCCGGTCGACCAGGAATCAAACCGCGCGCGGACCGAAGCCGGAACCCGCTGGCTTTCCGGCGTGGTCCAGAACCCCTGCCCCCGGTCCCACCGCCCCGAGACCACGGCAAAGCCGCTGCCGAGGCGCGGGGCAAGCGATGCCGACAGCTCGCTCTCGCCCCGGTCATTGACCAGGGCCGAGGCAGACAGCAGGCCCAGCGTATCCGGCCCGGCCGAGGCAAGGTCGATGGTCCCTGCCACTGCGCCAGCGGCAAAGCCCCCGGCCCCGCCTCCGCGCAGCACGCGAACCGAATCCAGCCGTTCTGGCGGCAGGGCGGAAAGCGGGACATAGCCGAAGAAGGGATCGACCAGCGGCACGCCATCAAGCAGCACCAGCGTCCGGCTGGAGGCATTGCCGCCCAGCCCGCGCAGGGTGATGCCTTGGGCCGAGGGATTGGACGAGCGGCTATCCGAGCGGCGGAACTGCTGCACGCCCGGCGCGCGGCCAAGCAAGTCCTCGATCCGCCCCGATGCGAGCATCCGCACCTGCTCGGCGCTCAGGACATCGCTGGCAAAGGCGCCTTGCCCAGCCGGCAGGTCCAGCGCCTTGCCGGTAACGATGATCGCTTCGGGATCGGGCGCTTCCGCCAGCGCCGGGCTAGCCAGGGCCAGCAGCGCGAAGGCGGGAAAGTGGAGCCGCTTAGGAAAATTGAACACGCCGCCTCACCAATGCAATGGTATCTGGGTCCGCCATCAGCCCAGGGCCTAAGCCGATTTCCCAACAGGCCGCAACTGCGACAGGCAAACAAAATGGCGCAGGGTCGCTTGCAACCCTGCGCCATTCCTATCGTAACAATGTCTTGTTCGGCGACTTGGATCAGCCGTTTTCGTCAGAGTTGATTTCGTAGGCAATCTGCCATGCGCCATCAGCCGACTTCACCAGGTAATCGGCAAACTCGTTGCGCTTGGCCGGCCCGGCCTTGCCATTGGCATCGATGTGATAGACCGCGACACTCTTGGTGAGTGCCTGATGATCGCTCAGCAGGATCACTTCCTTCACATCAAGGCTGTCAAACACGATCTTGCTGCCGGGCGCGGTCAGGCCCGCGATGCCCTTTTCGATTGCGGCCCGACCCTTGTAGGGGGCGTGGCCGACGATGATCCATTCGCCATCTTCAGCAAAAGCCGCGGCCATTTTTGCCGGGCTGTCACTCGATGTAATGTCCTTGAGCACCTGCTTGATCGCAGCTTCGTCTTTCTGCGCAGAGGCAGCGTCCGGCGCCCCATTGCTGCTGCATGCTGCAAGTGCCAGGCAGGCCGAAACCAGAATAATCTTCTTCATGTCTTACGTCCCCTATTTCCCAAGGATCAACATTAATAAGTGTTTGAACTTATTTATGACTGTTGAACCAAGTACAGGCTAACGCAAGCAATATGGATCACAAGCTGTACTAAATACTTGTGCACCCGGTCACCAGGAAGCGGGTGGTTTCGGTTCGGCAGATGTCTGGAAAGTGGTGGTGCCGCTTACGTGACTCGAACACGTGACCCCATCATTACGAATGATGTGCTCTACCAACTGAGCTAAAGCGGCGCATCACCTTATGGTGTGGAGGCCCGAGCCGGAATCGAACCGGCGTAAACGGATTTGCAGTCCGGTGCGTAACCACTCCGCCATCGGGCCATCCATCCCTTTGGGCGAACCCTCCGGGAGCCGCGCCACTAGCCGAGCAGTCGGGCCAGTGCAACCGATTCATCAGCGGCAATTACGCGACCCGCTGGAAGGCCAGGCGACGCGTGGCGGGATCGGCGGCTTCCAGTTTAACCCGGACGCGGTCACCCGGCACCACCTCACGCGCCACAGTCCGGGCAACGACCGGCAGCGCGCATAACTGGATCCGCGCACCCTGTTCGCCCAGATCGGTGACAACTGCATCGAACAGTTCCCCCACCCGGCCCGCCAGGATTGCCGTCTCGGCCAGATCAACCACCGCGCGCTCAACCTGCCCGGCGCGGGCTTCTGCGCGTTGCATGGCAGCGGGCAATCGCAGAAAGGCGGCGCTGACCGCTGCGGGCAACGGGCGGCCATTGGCCAGCGCCAGTGCTGCTTCAATCACATAACGGTCAGCCAGCCGCCGCAGCGGAGCGGTGGCGTGGGCATAGGGCGCGGCAATCGCGGCGTGCCACGGCGGATTGCTGGGTGAATAGGGCGCGTAGCTCGCCCCTTGCCCCGCGCGGCGCACGGCCAGCATGAAGGCGGCGTGGCGCGGATCAGCGGGATCGAGCAGCTTTTCGAACTGGGAAAGCGGCGCGGCTTCAGGCCAGGTCAGGCCAAAGGCCCGCGCAGTCTGGCGCAACCGGGCTTCGGCGCGCGAATCCGGTCCGGCCATAACCCGAAACAGGCCGGTTTCATGGGTGAGCAGCAGGCTGGCCACCGCCAGATTGCAGGCCAGCGAAAGCGCGGCATTGGCAGTTTCCGCAGGCAGCAATGGGCGGAAGTGGAGATGGAACGAGCCATCTCCGTTCCGCTCTACCTGCTGCTCGGGCGGATCGACCCGCGCGGCCCCGCGCCGCGCCTCGGCCAGTTCGATTCGGGCGGCGATTTCGGCAAAACCGGCGGGCAGGTCGGTCGGCTGAACGGTTTCATAAGCCAGCTTGGCGCGGGAGCGGATTAGCGCGCGGGTCACGGCATCGAGCGCAACCTCGCCATCGGGGCGAACACGAACGGTGAAGACCACGGCCGGGCGCGGTCCATCGGGCAGCAGGCTGGCGGCGCCTTCGGCCAGAACCGGCGGGTAAAGCCCGGCCTTGCCATCGGGGAGATAGGTCGTGACCCCGCGCACCCAAGCCTCGACATCAAGGGGATCGCCATGGCTCACAAACCAGCCGACATCGGCTATGGCATAGTGCAGCAACCAGTCATTGCCCGCCGCTTCGATCGCGAAGGCCTGGTCAAGATCGGTCGATTCCGCCGGATCGAGCGTCACAAAGGCACGACCGGTCCAATCGGCATGTTCGGTTGGCGCGCGCAAAGCCGCTACCGCGGCGGCCGCCTGCACGGCGGGCGGAAATGTCGGGGGAACCTGGAACTGCAGGCGCAGGGCAGCCAGCCCTTCGGCCAGCAGGCAATCGGGATCGCGCAAGGTCCGCATCCGGGCAGGCTATACCCATGCCGCACAAAGCAAAAGGCCTCCCCGGCTGCCCGGAGAGGCCTCTTGTCGGTTTGGTTGACCGCCCGGGCTAGAACTTGCCGCGCAGCGTCACGCCGAAGGTGCGCGGTTCGCCAGGGAAGCCGACGAACAGCTGGTTGGCCGTGCCCGCCAGGCCGGTCGAGGCCGGCGCCGCAACCGAGCGGAAGGTTCCGCCACCCTGGAGCGGCATGTCCGCGCCGATCATGAAGTACTTCTGGTTAAGCAGGTTCTGGGCCCACAGCTCGATGCCCCACTTGCGACCTTCGCCAAACAGGCCAACACGGGCGTTGACGGTGTAGAAGGCGTCCTGGACCTTTTCGAGGTCAAGGTCAGAGCCGGTGTTGGTATCGCTCTGCAGGCGGGTGTCGACATAGAACAGCGCCGACAGGCCGCTGTCACCAATCGGCGGAGTCCAGCTCATGCCGGCGGTCACGACATATTGCGGCGCGTTCGACACAGCGTTGCCCGGCAGCTGGAACAGCACCGGCGAAAGCGGGCGCCCGCCCGTGCCGACCAGGTCCTTGGCATATTGGGTTTCGACATAGGTCAGGCCGGCATTGACCGTGAAGTGACGGGCCGGACGCAGGAAGGTTTCAAGCTCGAAGCCCTTTGAAGTCACGCCCGGCTTCAGGCGATCCGCTGCGCAGGAACCGGTCAGCGCCGAACCATCTACGTCGGCCCCGCCCAGGCTGTCACGGCAGGCCTGGATGTTGGTGACTTCGAAGTTCACGCCGTTGTAGGTGTTGAGCTGATAGTTCGAATAGCGCTGGTAAAACGCCGCGAAATTCACGTCGATCCCGTTGCCATCGTACTTGAAGCCAAGTTCGAAGGCGTCAACCTTTTCGCTGGCGAACTGCAGGTCGGTCACTTCCGGCCGGCCATTGCCCTGCGTGAACGCCGGGCGGGCCAGGCGGGCCGCGCAGGCGGCATCGAAGGTGGTATTGCAGGTACGGTCCAGCGCCGAGAAATCGAGGTTGAAGCCGCCCGCCTTGTAGCCCTTCGAAGCCGAGGCATAGACCATCAGGTCATCAACCGGCTTGAAGCTGAGCACGGCGGTGCCCGTCCACTGCCCTTCGCTGAACTCGGTCCCGGCGGTGCCGCGCGCAAACGACGGGGCCGAACCATTGATCACGCAGGCCAGCGAAGCCAGCGACTGCAACGGCGTGTTGAGGATCGCCGGACACAGCGTGTTGGTGAAGTTGGCGTTGGCCGCCAACGTCTTCTTTTCGTGCGTGTAACGGGCCCCCACGGTCAGCATCAGCTTGTCTTCGACGATGTCGAAGGTGTTGTGGGTGAACAGCGCCCAGTTGTCGCTGCGCTGGTCAAAGCTGGCGCCATTGTTGCCCGTGCCGTTGAGCCGGGCCGAACCGGTTGCAGCCGCAAGGCCCTGGAAGCCCGGGAACAAGGTGGTCGGCAGGTTCGAACAGGTTGCCGAAGCCGGGTTCACGTTGGCCGCCGAAATTGCGGTGGCGGCCAGGCAGTTGGCGTAACGTTCGTAATCCTTGCCGTAAGCGATGTCGTCATCGACGAAGAGCTTCTCGTTGGCATAGTAGCCGCCGACCAGCCAATCGAGCTTGCCGTCCAGCGCTTCGCCCTGAAGGCGCACTTCCTGCGTGAACAGCTTGAAGTGGCGATCAAGGTCGCTGCGGCGCAGGATGTCCATGGCCTGAAAATCGCCGTCCTGGCCCTGTTCGTTCAGGTAATCGCGATAGGCCGTGATCGACGTCAGCGTGGCATCGCCCAGCTTCCAGGTGAGTTCACCCGAAAGGCCCCAGTCCTTGCTGTCGGTACGATAGGTTACGCCCGGAGTGGTCGATTGCGTGCGCACAAAGCTCTCGCCGGCGGGCGCCACCGGGAAGTTTGCACCAAAGGCCTGCAGCAGCGGCAGCAGGGTGTTGGCGCTGGCCACCGGGAAGCCGTCGGCCCCGCGCGACAGGTTGCGCACCGGGTTCAGCAGGATACCGCCGCAGCAGTTTTCAGCCTTCTTCGAATAGTCGGCAATCAGGCGCAGCTTGATGTCGTCGCTGGGTTCCCAGGCAACCTGGCCGCGCACCAGCCAGCGGTTGCGGTCGTTGATGTCGGGCTCGCCGGGGGTGACATTCTGGATGAAGCCGTCACGCTTCTGCCAGACGGCATCGATGCGAGCCGCAGCCGTCGCGCTGATCGGCGCGTTGATCGAGCCATCAAGCCGGCCGAAATTGTAATTGCCATAAGTGGCCGAACCACTGCCCGAAAGGCCATCGGTCAGGCTGGGGCCCTTGGTGACGATATTGATCAGGCCCGCGGTCGAGTTACGGCCGAACAGCGTGCCCTGCGGGCCACGCAGCACTTCAACGCGCTCGATTTCGCCCAGTTCGGACAGGCCGACGCCGGTGCGGCTGCGGTATACGCCATCGATGAACAGGCCGACCGAGCTTTCAAGGCCGGCGTTTTCGCCAACCGTGCCGATGCCGCGGATACGTGCAGTGAAGTTTACTTCGCTGGTGGCACCCGAAACGAGCAGCGAGGGGGCAACCTGGTTAAGCTGGCGCACATCGGTGGCACCCGTCTTGGCCAAAGTCTCACCCGTTACGGCCGAGACCGCGATTGGCACATCCGACAGCGCTTCGCTGCGGCGGGTGGCGGTAACGATTATTTCGTCCTGGTCGGCAGCCGCATCAGCCTGCGGGGCATCCTGCGCCAAGGCCGGGACAGCCGAGGCAACAAGCGCCAGCGAAACGCCAAGCGCAGAAGAACGCAGCAAGGTACGGCCGAACGAGCGGCGGAAGGTCTTCATCAAAATCCACTCCCTGTGAACTGGCGGTGCGGCAAACAGGGGGCGCCGCCCGCCTGGCGCAGATACGCAGGCCCAGGCGCTTTCACAATACCGGCAGGGGCCGGGTCATCGATTGCAATTGGTGTTTGGCCGGAAAATTACACTCAGGGATCGACGAATTCACCCTTGCGCTTTTCCATCTGGCTGCGAACCGCCTCGATCTGGTTGCGGCTGCCGATCAGCGCGGTCTGTTCGATGCTTTCGGCCATCAGGATCTCATCGGTCGAGATTTCAAGATAGCGGTTGAACAGGCGCTTGGCCGCGCGCTGGGCATGGGGGTTGCGGTTGGCGATTTCCGCCGCGATTGCCGTGGCACGCGCCACCGGGTTGGCATCGACGATGGTCGCAAAGCCATATTCGCCGGCTTGCTCACCTGAAAACTCACGGTTGGTGTAGGTCAACTCACGCAGCACGTCGTCGCGGATCATGCCCTTCCACAGGGCATAGCCGGCCATGTCGGGCACCAGACCCCACTTCATTTCCATCACCGCCATCCGGGCGTCCGGAGCCACAATGCGAATGTCTGCCCCGCTGGCGATCTGCAGTCCGCCGCCAAAGCAGACCCCGTGGACTGCGGCGATCACCGGCACCGGCAGCTTGCGCCATTGCATCGCAACCTGCTGCGGGCGGTTGGAATTGCCATGAGTCCGCTCGGTCAACGGCACGGCATCGTGGCGGTTGGTCTGCGCCATCGACGTCAGGTCCAGCCCGGCGCAGAAGCTGCGCCCCTCACCCGCCAGGACCACGGCGCGCAGGCCAGGCATGGCATAAAGCACCTCGCCCGCTTCAAGCAGGGTGTCGAACATGGCCGGATCAAGCGCGTTCATCTTGTCGGTTCGGATCATCCGAACCTGGGCAACGCCATCGGCGTCCATCGAAATGCTGACACGATCGTTGGGCTTCAGCTCGCGCATTGCTGTTCGTCCTGCTGGTTTGTCTTTGTCGCTTCCTTGCCCAAACGCAGGTGCGCGTCCAGCCCTCCTTGCGCCATCGGCGAAAAGTCACTCGCCAAGGGCATGGCCGGGCGCAGCATTTCCTCGGCCAGCCGATAGGCACCGTCGGCGCGGGTCTCGATCAAGCCATCCAGCCCGGCGGTTCGCAGCTTGGCCCGCAAGCGGCTGACATGGACCGCCAGGCTGTTGGTCTCTGGCCGAAAGGCCAGGCGCCAAACGTCGCTGCGCAGTTCGCTGGCCGGAACGGCAGCCCCCGGCTCTTCGGCCAGGCGCCACAGCAACAGGAACTCCCGCGGATGCAGGCCTGCCCCGCGGCCCGCGACGAACGCATCGCGCACCAGCAGGTCCAGCCGCAGCGGGCCCAACGTGCGTTCGCGCGGGAGCGAGCGCATCGCCTCGTCAATCCGCAGCGCTCTGCTTTCAATCTCTTCCAGGTCAAGCGTACCGCCGATGGCATCGCCAAAGCCAAGCCGCAGCAGCCGCGCCCGTTCCCCCGGATCCTCCACGCCAACCGCCAGAACCCGCCGCCGACGCTTTACACTGGCGCCAACCAGCATGACCCAATCGCTGACCACGGCGCGATGCGGCATGGCGATCAGCGGGGGCGCTTCGGCCTGGGGCGGCTCGATTCCGGGTTGGACAAGCGTCCAGCCCAGACGGCGCAAATCGCAGCCGTCCGGGACCGGTCCCGTCGCAAACCATTGGAACTGTCGCAAGAACCGACCCCAAAACAATGACTTGGGGCCAGCTTGGCAGCACAGCGACCCGTGCTGCAAGCCTGTTTCAGTATTGCTGTGCGATCAAAATCAGGCGGCGGTCGAATTCACGCCCATGCTGGCAAGGTAGCGCTTGATGTTGCGCGCGGCCTGCCGCAGTCGTTGCTCGTTCTCCACCATGGCGATGCGAACGAAGCCTTCACCCTCTTCGCCATAGCCAACACCGGGCGCGACGGCGACTTCGGCGTGGGTGAGCAGCTGCTTCGAAAACTCGAGGCTGCCCATGTCCTTCAGCGCCGGGGGCAAAGGGGCCCAGGCGAACATCGAGGCCTTGGGGCTGGGAATGTCCCACCCGGCGCGGCCAAAGCTTTCGACCATTACGTCACGGCGCTTCTGGTACAGGTTGCGGTTCATCTCGACGATGTCCTGCGGGCCGTTGAGCGCGGCGCAGGCCGCGGCCTGGATCGGCGTGAAGGCGCCATAGTCAAGGTAGGACTTCACGCGGGTCAGCGCCGCGATCAGCTTCTTGTTGCCAACCGCAAAGCCAACGCGCCAGCCCGCCATCGAATAGGTCTTCGACATCGAGGTGAATTCCACCGCGACATCCTTGGCCCCCGGCACCTCGAGGATCGAGCGGGTCGGGTTGCCATCATAGTAAAGCTCGGAATAGGCGAGGTCGGATAGCACCCAGACCTTGTTCTCCTTCGCCCAGGCGACCAGCCGCTCGTAAAATGCAAGGTCAACCGTCTCGGCTGTCGGGTTGGACGGGTAGTTGACGATCAGAATCGAAGGCCGCGGCACAGTGAAGGCCATCGCCCGCTCAAGCGATTCCCAATAGCGCTCGTCCGGCGTGGTCGGCACCGAGCGGATCGTTGCCCCGGCGATGATGAAACCGAAGGTGTGGATCGGATAGCTGGGGTTCGGCGCCAGCACCACGTCGCCCGGCGCGGTGATCGCGGTGGCGAGGCTGGCGAGGCCTTCCTTCGAACCCATCGTCATCACGACTTCGGTTTCGGGATCAAGCTCTACCCCAAAACGATTTGCGTAATAGTTGGCCTGGGCCTTGCGGATTCCGGGGATGCCCTTGGACGCGGAATAGCCGTGCGCGTCCGGCTTTTGCGCCACTTCGCACAGCTTGTCGATCACGTGCTGGGGGGGCGGAAGGTCGGGGTTGCCCATGCCAAGGTCGATGATGTCCCTACCGGCGGCGCGTGCTGCGGCCCGCATGCCGTTGACTTCGGCGATGACGTAGGGCGGCAGGCGCTTGATGCGGTAGAACTCTTCTTCCATGACCTCGACTTCTTGAAGGCAGGGGCGGAATTGCCCAAATTGTCTTACGAGCGATGCATTCGTCTGTAAGACGCTTAAGCACTGCCCGCAAATCGGTTAGGGTGCAAGCAGCCAGCCGGTGAATCGGGAACCCAGCATGCGCGACGACGACCTGACCAGCACTTTCGACGCCATGTTCGCCGGGCCGCTGAAGCTGTGGGAGCAACTGGTTCCGGCCGGCGCCAAGCAAGGGGAACTGGGTGAATGGGCCGCCGCGCTCCAAACGATGCAGGGGCTGTGGCTTGAATTTTCGCAGGACCAGGCCGCACAACTGGCGGGCAAGGCCCCGGTCATGCTGGCCGATCCCGGCAACTGGCTGTCGATCTATGAAGGCTGGGTAAAGGCCCTGCCCTCGGCCCGTCCCGAAGTGCAGCAGAAGCTCTGGGCCGATGGCATGGCGCTCTGGCAGACCGTGCTGGGCCAGTATGGCCTCGACGGCAAGCCTGCGGCCGAGAGCCCCGAACTGCCGCGCCAGGACCGCCGCTTTGCCGATCCGAAATGGCGCGAGCAGCCGTTCTTTGCCCTGGTCCACCAAACCTACCTGATGCTGGCCGAACAGGTCATGGCCCTGGCGGACAGCGTGGAAGGCGTCGATCCACACCAGCAGGAACAATTGCGCTTTGCCGCGCGCACCCTGGTCGAAGCGCTGAGCCCGGCGCATTTCCCGGTCACCAACCCGCTGGTGCTGGAACGCGCGATCGCCACCAAAGGGCAAAGCCTGGCCAAGGGCATGCAGCACTTGCTGACCGATCTCAAAAAGGGCCAGCTTACCCATGTCGATCCCGACGCCTTCCGGCTGGGTGAGAACCTGGCAACCACGCCGGGCAAGGTGGTGCACCAGACCCCGCTGTTCCAGCTGATCCAGTACAGTCCGGCCACTGCCACGGTGCTGGAGGTGCCGCTGGTGATCTTTCCGCCGTGGATCAACCGCTTCTACATCCTCGACCTCAACCCCCAGAAGAGCTTCATCCGCTGGGCAGTGGAGCAAGGGATCACGGTTTTCGTCGTCTCGTGGAAGAGCGCGGACGAAACCATGGCAGACCTGACCTGGGACGATTACATCCGCGCCCAGATCGAGGCGATCGACACGATACGTGCGCGCCTGGACGTCAAGGCAGTGCATGCCATCGGCTACTGCGTGGCGGGCACGACGCTGGCTGCGACGCTGGCAGTGCTGGCCCGCCGCGGCGAAGCCGACAAGGTCAAGAGCGCAACCTTCTTCACCGCCCAGGTCGATTTCGAGCAGGCGGGCGAACTCAAGGTCTTTATCGACGACCAGCAATTGCAGATGATCGAAAAGCTGGCCGAGGAGCATGGCTATCTTGACGGGCGCTACATGGCGACCACCTTCAACCTGCTTCGCGGCAACGACCTGATCTGGAACTACGTCATCAAGAACTACCTCTTGGGTGATGACTATCCGGCGTTCGACCTGCTCCACTGGAACGGTGATGTCACCAACCTCCCGGCCAAATGGCACCGCAGTTACCTGTGCGATCTGTACCGCGACAACAAGCTGGTGGTGCCCGATGCGCTGGAAGCTGATGGCACACCTATAGACCTGACGCGGATCCAGACACCGGCCTACATCCAGGCTGGGCGCGAGGACCACATCGCCCCGGCAGCAAGCGTGTGGCAGATCATGCACCACTTGCGCGGGCCCAAGACTTTCCTGTTGGCCGGTTCGGGCCATATTGCCGGGGTGGTCAACCCGCCCGCGGCCCGGAAGTACCAGTACTGGACCAATCCCGCCGCGCTCGACACCTTTGCCGAATTCGTCTCCGGGGCGAGCGAGACGCCCGGATCGTGGTGGCCGCACTGGATCGAATGGCTGCGCGGCCAGGACAGCGCAGAAGTGCCCGCCAAGGGCAAGCGGATCCCCGGCGGCAAGGGTGACAAGGTCATCGAAGACGCCCCCGGAAGCTATGTAAAGGCCCGCTAATCTTCGGTTTTGAAGCATTTTTTCGGATTTTGCTGCACTGCAACAAAATTCTTGACTTCGCAGGTGCAATATCTATTTTGTGCACTGCAACATGAGTCGGGATCGGGTTTCTGACTCGCTGCGAAGGATTTGACCGATGGCCGATGCCAACGTGAACAAGATCGACCCCGTCAACAAGATTGATGAGGCCAAGGCCGAAGTACTGGCCGAAAAGGCTTATGCTGCCGCTGCCGCTGATGCGCCGGTTGCCAAGAAGGCTGCCGCTCCGAAGAAGCCGGCTGCCAAGAAGATTGCCGCCCCGGCCAAGAAGGTCGTAAAGGCTACCCCTATCAAGTCGAAGGACACCACCATCATGGCCAAGACCCAGCACGCCGCCGAAGATTTCACCGCCAAGGTGAAGGATGCCGTTGCCGATCTCCAGGAACGCGCCAAGACCGCCATGGACAAGAGCAACGCCCTGTTCGCCGATGCCGGTGAATTCACCAAGGGCAACGTGGAAGCCCTGGTCGAATCGGGCAAGGTGCTGGCCGCCGGCCTGCAGGACCTGGGCAAGGTCTACGTCGAAGACGCCAAGACCGGGTTCGAAACCATGACCGCAGACGTCAAGGAACTGGCCGCGGTCAAGTCGCCGGCTGACTTCTTCAAGCTGCAGGGCGAAATCCTGCGTCGCAACTTCGACGCCGCCATGGCGACGGGTTCGAAGCGGTCGGAAGCCCTGGTCAAGCTGGCCAATGACGCTTTCGCACCGGTTCAGAGCCGCGTCAGCGTGGCGATCGAAAAGGTCAAGCAGGCCGCCTAAGGGCAGCCGCTCCCTCACGGCCCGGCGATCCCTCTCCCCGCCGGACCGTGAGCCAAACCCACCGGGCCGGGCAGCGCAATGCTGCCCGGCCCGTCTGCTTTGCGGCGCGCCGTTTTTGTTTTGGCGCAAGCCTTCGCTTTTTGGTAAGCGCCGCCCGCGCAGAGACTTGTCCTGCTCCACCCACAGTGCGATATTTGTCCAATGGTCCAGCCCATGCCCCTTAGCCAATATGCCGTCCGCGCCGCCGCGGATGAAGGCGATGGCGATTCCGGCGGGCAGAACCAGGTGGGCGTGGCCACCAAAACCCGCGCAAAACCGAAGAAGCCAAGCCAGTTCAAGGTCTTGATGCTGAACGATGATTACACGCCGATGGAATTCGTCGTGATGGTGCTCAAGCGCTTCTTCAACATGGATCTGGAACAGGCGACTCGCGTCATGCTCCACGTCCATCAAAAGGGCGTCGGCGTTTGCGGGATTTTTCCCTACGAAATCGCCGAGACCAAGGTGAACCAGGTGATGGACTTCGCCCGCCAGAACCAGCACCCGTTGCAGTGCACGCTGGAAAAGGCTTGAACGGCTAAGCCACCGCCGTCCCGAACAGCCGCCCGATCGCCCAGGTCGCGGCCATGGCGGCCGTGCCCCAGAACGCCACACGCAGGACGCCGCGGGTAATCGGTGCACCACCTGCGCGCGCGCCGACCGCGCCCAGCAGCATCAGGAACAACAGCGCCGATACGGAAACGCCGATCACCAGCTGCGTCAGGGGCAGCAGGCTCGCCGCGCCGAGCGGCAGGGCCGCGCCGACTGCAAAGGTGGTCGCAGAGGTTAGTGCGGCCTGAACCGGACGGGCGCGGGTCATCTCCGCCAGGCCCAGTTCGTCGCGGGCATGGGCGCCCAGGGCATCATGAGCCATCAACGCGGTGGAGACCTGATCGGCGAGGTCCGCATCAAGGCCCCGGCCGCGATAGATCGCCGCCAGCTCCTCATGCTCAAACTCTGGATCCTCTGCCAGTTCGCGGGCCTCGCGCGCAAGGTCGGCACTCTCGGTATCGGCCTGGCTGGAGACCGAGACATATTCGCCCGCCGCCATCGACATCGCCCCGGCAACCAGGCCCGCCAGGCCTGCGACCAGGATCGGTCCCTTGTCCGCGGTGCTGGCCGCCACGCCCACAATCAGGCTGGCCGTCGATACGATCCCATCATTTGCGCCCAGCACGGCGGCGCGCAGCCAGCCAATGCGTTCCACCACGTGCAGTTCAGGGTGGTGCGAGATCATCGACATCTGGGCGCTCTCCTGCTTGCGATGCATCACAGTGTCCCCGTTCGTCCCGCAAAGCAATTCCCGCTTCCGCGCATGCGGCAGCGCCGCTATGGAACCAATGCAACGGTTGGCCTTGCGCCTGCCAAAAGGATCTGTGCTGGCCGCCTCGTGAAGTCTCTTCCCGCCATTGACCGCTATATTTTCCGGCTCGTGCTGATGCCGATGCTGGGCGTCTTCGTGATCGCCGCATCGCTGCTGGTGCTCGACAAGATGCTCAAGCTGTTTGACTTCGTGGCGACCGAGGGCGGGCCGGTTTCGGTGGTGTTCCAGATGCTGGCCAACCTGCTGCCGGAATATGCCAGCCTGGCGATCCCGCTGGGGCTGATGCTGGGCATCCTGCTGGCCTTCCGCAAGCTGGCGACCACCAGCGAGCTGGATACCATGCGGGCGGTTGGTCTGAGCTATACCCGGCTGCTGCGCGTGCCTTACATGATCACGCTGGTGCTGGCCGCGCTTAATCTGGTGATCGTCAGCTATCTCCAACCGCTGTCGCGCTATTATTACGAGCAGCTGCAGTTCGAACTGCGTTCCGGCGCACTGGGTGCCTCGATCAAGGTGGGCGAATTCACCACCCTGCAAGACAAGATGGCACTGCGGATCGAGCAAAGCCGCGAGGAAGGCCGCCAACTGATCGGCATCTTCGCCCGCGTCGCCTCTCCCAAGGGGCAGGTCCTTTCGATCTCGGCCCGCGACGGCCGGTTCCTGGCGCTGAAAGACAGCCCGGATACGATCATCCTGCGCCTGACCGATGGACAGATCGTGCAGGATGCCCCCGGTCAGCCCCCTCGCGTGCTGAGCTTCAGCCGCCATGACCTGCCGATTGACCTGCCCGCGGTGGAAGAGTTCCGCAAGCGCGGTGGCAAGGAGCGGGAGTACTTTCTTCCCGAATTGCTGCGGATCACCTGGAGCGATCGGGCAAGCGAACAGCTAAAGAATGAAAGCAGCGCCAGTCTGAACTTCCGCCTGGTCGAAGTGGCGATGATGCTGCTCTTGCCGCTGCTGGCCGTAGCGCTTGCGGTCCCGCCCAAGCGCTCCAGCTCCGCACTCGGGCTGTTCCTTTCGATCGTGATGGTGGTGGCCTATCACAAGGTTAACGAATACGGCATGGCGGTCTCCGCGCTGGGGCGCGTCTCCCCTTTTCTGGCCTTGTGGGTTCCCTTCGCGGTGTTTTCTGCGCTGATCCTGTGGATGTACTGGCGGATCGCCTATGTGCCCGGCGGCCAGCCGATCGGGGCGCTTGAACGCTTTGCCGACAACCTGGGCAGATGGGGCCGCAAGCTGGCAGCGCGGCTTAACCGCAACCGGATCGCGAAGGCCTGATGCAGCTCGAATTCTTCCCCTCACCTTCGCTGATGCGCTATCTTGCCAAGTTGTTCATCGTCCGCATCCTGGCGGTCCTGATCATGCTGGTGCTGGTTTTGCAAACGCTCGACCTCTTGTCCGAAAGCGGCAAGATCATGGGCGTGCCCGGCAATGGCGAGGCGCAGCTGTGGCACTATGTCTCGCTCCGTATGCCGCAACTGATCGCGCGCTTTCTGCCCTATTCAGTGCTGCTGGCCACGATCATCACGCTCGCCACGCTCAACCAGAACAGCGAGGTCGTGGCGATGAAGGCCGCGGGCCTTTCCGCGCACCAGGTGCTTGCCCCGCTGCTGCTGACTGCAGGGGCAATTTCGGTGGTGAGCTTTGTCTTCAACGAAGCCGTCGTCACCCGAACGACCGGTACGCTCAAGGCCTGGCAAGCGGTCGAATACAAACCGATCCCCCCTGACGCCAAGGTCAGAGCCAATGTCTATCTGCCCGACGGGCCGCATATCCTGGCTGCCGGCGCAGTTAGCGGCACGGGCGCACTGACCCGAATGGATAACGTCACCTGGTACCGCCGCGATAGCACCGCAATGGTCCTTGAACAGGTTCGCGCGCCCCATGCCACTTATGCCAACCCTGGCTGGCGGCTGGACCGGCCAGTCAGCTTTGACGTGAAAGGCACCCGCCGGGCCGAATTGCCCTCCACGATCGTGGCCAAAGGGATCACCCCGGCGCAAGTCGCGATCAGCAAGGTGGACCCCGATGGACAGAACTTCATCGAACTCTATCGCTCGATCAAGGCGCTCAAGGCCCAAGGCCGGCGAACCGGCGAGCTAGAGGGCAAATGGTGGCACAAGTTCTCTGGCCCGTTGGCCGCGCTACTGATGCCGCTGCTGGGCGCGATTGCCGCATTCGGTCTGGCGCGCTCGGGCCAGCTGCTGATCCGGGCGATCATCGGCATGGCGCTGGGCTTTGCCTATTTCGTGATCGACAATGCCGCGCTCGCCATGGGCAACTTCGGCGGATACCCGCCGCTGATCGCGGCCTGGGCGCCGTTCCTGCTGTTCGCACTGGTTGGAGAAACCGTGCTGGTCCGGACTGAGGAATAGCTGCTCAGCGCGTCTTCATCGTGCTTTTGGCAAGATAGCTGACCAGCGGCAGCAGCCCCGGATAACTGGCCTGGGCATATGTTGAATCCGCACCCAGCTGCGCCGCCAGACGACGATGCGCCTCAGGCAGCGAATGATAAGGCAGGCTGGGCAGCAGGTGGTGCAACGCGTGATAGCGAAGGCCCACCGGCGCCCACACCTCGGCCAGGATTCCGGGCG
>JACCDX010124063.1_pt1 | contig 23728 bp, 43 predicted proteins | sample 7449681 | NCBI WGS metagenome assembly JACCDX01 (sample SAMN15323450, study PRJNA562643) | freshwater metagenome | isolation source: river surface water | place: USA:Blue River Watershed | collected 2017-08-18
GTCTGGGTAAGACCAGCTCCTGCGGTTACGCTTCGGATGTCACCACCTACGTCAATCCACTGGGTTCCGTCCCAGAAGTAAATCGACTTATCACCCGCGGAGGAGTCGTAATAGATTTGTCCCTCTACCGGGCTTCCGGGTGCCGAAGCCAAGTTTTGAACGACCGCGTTCTGCAGTTCGTTCTGATTGAGGTTAATGGACGATACAAACTTAATAGCCATCAGTTAAAGAATGCTTTACCGCTGAAAGCTCCAGCGAAAGTTAGTGTTACTTGATTCAATGAATTGTATAAAACTTCTCCAAATACAATGTTATCGGCAGAGTCGACAACGGTAACGGAGCAATACTTGTTGAGGTTGTGCGTAACAACCCACGTCGCAGAAGGTGAAGACTGAGTGTAGACGAAGTTTGCGTCAAGGCTTACACCACCAATAACGCCAGTAACCGTAACCGTGTTCCCCTTCTGGTTGGCCACCAATGTGGTGCCCTGAACTTCGTTTACCGTTACATTATTCGCAGCTTCGCGTACTACAATTGCACTCATTCTACTACGTCCTCGTTAACAGTGAATAGCCCGTACAGCCAAGTCTTGACCGTGCCAGCGTCGTTACTCTGAAGGCCGTAGATATACATCCCTCCGTTAATTGTCAACATAGTGTTTGCCGTAGCCGTTACGTAAAGCTTACCGCTAGAGTTTCCGTTGTAGCTGAAATCCGTTGAGTCAAGGATTGGAGTAGGTGACGTGTCGCTCTCAGACACTTCCATCTTCCAGGTGTATCCAGTAAGGTCAATAGGGTCGTTGTTAGCGTCGTAGAAGTCAATCTCAATAGAGAACGTATCACCTTTGCGGCATACGATGTCTACTCGTTGCGCGTTGTCTAGATTTACTACAGATGGGTTAGTGCAGGCTGCCATAGTGCAAATTTACTTCTTTATCAGCTACCGCTTAAGATGATGTCTACGATGTCTTCCTCTCCTTGGAGGTCTTCTTTATTAAGCTCAGGACGCTCGCCCTTGCGTTGAGCAATCAGTTTGCTTTGGGCAACTGCTTGCTCCTTAATGCGCTCATCCTTGCGATCCTCAGCTTCTTGTTCAGCACTCTGACGGACACCTGACTCAATCTGCTGTTCTTTGATCCCGTAGTCTCCTTGAACTTTAGCGAGCTCAATCTTAAGGGCGTACTCAACCTTCAACAGTTCAGCCTTAGCTGTTGCCTCAAGCTGGATGCGCTGCTGCTCAAGCTGAGCCTTCATCTGCTCCTCCTGCATCTTAGCTTGGCTGGTAACCTGAGCCACCTGAGCGTTTGCCTGTGCTTGGAACTGAGAGTTCTGCTGAGCCATCTCCTGACGCTGCTTGATGCGCTTCTTACGGCGCACAATCAGCAATCGCTCGGCTTGGTCGATATCGCGAAGCTGGCGGATTGCCATAGCGTCCTCAATGTCAAGCTCACCAGCGGCAATAGACGCTTGGATGTTCTGCTCAAGGTACATACGGTCAATCTCGTTCATATCGGTAACCACACGCACTCCGAAGTTGTACATCGGTAGCTTAGCGAAGCTGGTAAGAACAGCCATATTCTCGCGACCGATAGCGGTCTCGTAGGCGCGGTACAGGATAGACTGAGGAGGAAGGATCTGCAAGCACTTAACAACGTCCTCACACACCTTACGGTAAAGAACCATAGAGGCGTTAGTGATGTCATACAGTGCGTTATTGGCTGCTGCCAGTTGCTGTTGGCGTACACCTACAAGCTGGTCTCCCTTCGGGCTAGAGCCATCCATCACCTCGTTGATGCCAGTAGCATCACGAATCATACGCAGTGCGTGGTTGTAGATGGTGATGAGCTCGTTGATGTTGCGGATAGCGTTGTCCAGCGGACGGATAGGCGGATTCTGGAAGCCACCATCAGGGTTCTTGCTGCGGTAGTAGAATACACCAGTCTGTTCGTAGATGTCTTGGATGTCCAAAGGCTGGAGTTCTCCGCCACGTCCGAGCTGTACGTTCTCCAGTCCCTCGATGTCTACGATCAAGCCATCAGGCTTGGCCTTAGCAATAGACTGCTGAAGCTTCAAGTGGGTGATCTGGATCTGGTCAGCGAAACCAATAACAGAACTTACCATTGACTTAGGGATCATCCGACGGATGTTCGTAGCCACAGCACTGTAGCTCATCTTTGTACGGGTCAGGTCGTGTACGTTCTTCGGAATGTTCTTCTTTACTCCGTAGTCGAAGATGTACTCCGTGCCTACGATGAACTTACCTCCGTAGAGCGTTTGGTTTTGCATATAAACAGCCTCACGGTCGTATACGCTCTGCTGGGGTGCGTTGTACTTGTGGCCCTTGAAGTAGAAGCCGATGTTTCCAAAGCGAGACTCCTTCTTCTCGAAGATGATGTTGTCTACGCTTACAAACTCAAAGTCCATTACGTCAATGGTGTACTCGTCGTACCCGTAGTAGTAGCGCTCCATACCCACGTCGTACTGTGAGTTCATAAAGCGGTTGGGGTCGTTACCAAAACGGTTCATAACCGTGCGAGCCATATTCTCGTACTGGTCCTCGGTGAACTGATCACCAGCAATGCGCTTAAGCTCAGCAATGCTCATACGTTTCATATGACCTGCGTAGGTGATATCGCTAAAGGTAGGATCGTCCGTGAAGCTGTGAATGAAATATGCAGGATCTACATATTCCTCTACGATTCCGTAGTTCGGGTCATTGCTGCGCTTAACAACAGCCATACCGCAGGTAACGAGGTCCTCTACGTTGCGACGGAAAATCTTCTCGTCAAAGTCGTTCCAGCTAAGAGTAAGGTTCGTGCCGATTTGTGCAGCGATTTCTGCTGCCGTCTTCACATTGGTCTCAAGGAAGATTTCTGCCTCTTCAGCAGTATCAGGTAAAGCATCTGGGTCAACTTCAGTACGTAGTCCGCTTTCCTTGGCTTCCTTCAGCACGTCCTTGTTCTCGATGAAGATCTTTACCTTGTTCTTCTCAATGTCCTTCTCGCTGCGGCTCAACGGATCAATAGCCTCGAGATTGGGGTAGAACTTAGCCGAAAGAATCTTATTGACTACAATCTTAACGAACTTAGGAACAATTGGTACCGGAGTCCAGTCAAGGTTTACCAGTGAGCCATCTCCGTTGTTCGGGTCAAGAGACGTGAGGATTTGTTTGTAGATAGAAGTGTCTTGCGTACCGTTGGCGTAGTCGCGTGAAATTTCGAACTCCTTCCAGCGCTTGCTGTAAAGTGAGCCCTCCCACTGGGCACTACCCCACTGGCCGTAAATAGCCTTTGCATATTGCAGGCCGTATCCTTTGCTAGCTTTTACCTCGTGGGAAGCTAGCGGATCGGGGAACGTAGAATCGTATCCGTTGCTTTTAACTGAGTATTGATCCATTTATCGCAGTTTATACACAAAGGTACAAGTTATCTTAGCGCGTAATTTCCTTACCCTTGCGGAAGAAAACCTTGTCATTGAAGTCTACCTTCTTGACCTGCTTTACTTGTTTTTGTGCTGCGAGAAGTGCTAATCCAGACGAAATAGTCAAGTCAAACTTGGTTCGGTCGTCAATCTTAAAGTTAATCCAGTCTTCTAATGTTCGGTTGAAATACATACGTCCGAACTGACCAGTCTCGTTATTTATTCCTACGTGGTCGTGAATGTACGCCTCAATTGCTTGAGCGTGAGCTTGGATTACGTCCTGGCTATTTGATGGGATGCCCTTAGTTTTTACGCTAGTCTTCATAGCCGTCGTCGCCAAATGTGCGGGACGATCCATTAAATATTCATCGTACCCTCTCGACTCAAAGTACCGAGCAATCCCATACTTGTTGTTTTCTATCAGCACAGGGTATCCGTAAAAAACAGCAGCCATCAGCACATCCTCGTAGAAAATCTTCGCAAGTGGCGGACGACTAGCGTATTCCGCAACGAACATATTCGCCGGATGCTCCATTGAAAACTTGTTGTAGATGTGGCAAGCGCCCTTCGATGCCCGGTTGTCGACCGTGGCATCAAGGTCGTAGGAGTCAACCCCCATTACGCCAAACGCAGAATTAGGAGCTACGAGCTTATTGTTCTCTGTCTTTCGTTTATTTCGAATATCGGGAGGAGCAAGCCAAGCTACTCTCCAGCGCCCGTTTGGATCGGGCGCAAAGACAACCTCCGTGTCTGGCTTGCCATCCTTCCACTGGAAGTTTCCAATTATCACAGGATTCGGGTAAAGCTCTTCGTTGTGTTGAATCTGCTCGTAGATCTTCTGGATGTTGAACAGCGAAGACTTCGTTGAGTCGCGGAATGCCTCGTCCTCCGTAAACGGAAACTGACGGATAATCTCATTCAGTTCATAGCTGTTGTTCTGTTGGCCCTTGCGTTCGTTCTTTAGGAACGTACGTGCCCCAATAGACGTGAACGTGCCGTCTTCCGTCATTACTGGTTCCTCCGGATCATCAATGATTGGCATACCATATTGGTCAAAAAATCCTTCTAACGCTTCATAAGCTGGAATAAAGATTTTATATAGACCACTTTTAGTACGTCCGTTCTCGTTGCGATCATTTGGGTCTGAGTCGTAGTACAGATCACGGAACTCACGGCCCCCCTTGTCTAGCGGATTAACTGTGGAACCGACCATAGCCTTACCAATAACCCTGCGTCCAACGAGCAAACAGGTGCGGTGGATACGCCAAACTTCTCGTATATCGTTAGGGCTCAACCATTTACCAGCCTCATCAAGAAACAGCATATGGGTCTTACTACCGTCGTATGCGTTGTTCGTTGTGTTCTTCCAGTTGATGATGGTGTCGAGTGCCTCGCCGCGGTGAGAAGTCTTGTTCTTCTTAGTGATCCTCTTTGCTGGCTCCCGGAATGCAAGCTCCATACGTGGGTTGGTGGTACCGTCAAGGATAGGCTTGAGGAAGAATGGGTAGCTTCTGAAGATGGGTACAATCTTTGAACCGAATACGGCCTCCTGAGCGTCCGTACCTGTCTTGCTCATAATACCCAACAGCTTTTCCGTAACCTGTGAACCCTCATCTACCAGCGTAGCAGCACTCATATTGGTGTATCCAGAGCGTCGACATTTGGTATATATCTGTCCAAGACACCGAGGATCAGCCTCGCACGCTGCAAAGTGTGTGAATAGCTTTCGCTGAAAGTCTAGGTATCCCGGGTATCCGATGTCGATCTTACTCCACTGAAGGAACATATAGTGATGACCCGTAATGTAGGTGGGGGTGCCTTTGTTCATAAACCAAAGGCCCTCCCTCCTTCGGCGGAACTCCTCTTCGATGTATGGGCTCCACTTCTGTTGGAACTCACGCGGAGCTTCGTACCAGTCATCCATACTCTGGATCTGCTGTAGATCACGCGGCATATCCTCTCGTACCCATCGTTGGTTCACTATTGGTGAACTTGCGTACAGGATATCCTTTGGCATCTTCGGCAACTGAATCAGAATAGACTCAATCTCAATGATTGGACCGTCCGACCCATTGGGGCAGATATTCACAACCTCTTTTCCGTCTATCATCTTCAGCCCAGCCATCACTTCTTAGCCATTCGTTCCGCAAATCCTCCCTTGAAGTCTTTCTCTTCCTCAAAGCCACCAGACTCCTCCAAGTCTCCAATCAGCTGTTCAAGCTTTTGGCGCTCTACAATGAGCTCCTTGCAGGCAAGTGCCGTGTCTTTGATGGCTTGAAGCTCAGCCTTGCGAGCAGAACCAGTAAGGTCTGGGTCCACAGGCTTGCGGATTTCCTCGGTCATATTCTGGATGGCAGCCTCCATAGCGGAGATAAGGTTCTTCGCAGCATTTGCTGTGGTAAATTTTACTTCTTTACGCATAGCAAGTGATGGATTTGCATACGCCAAAGCTTGCGCCCATTAATGTCCATCTCGTAGTCAGCATCCTTAGCAAAGTATACCACATCACCAACAGCAAGACCCTCTGACTCTAGCCACTGGCTTCCGTACACGATACGTCCCCAGCGCTTCTCCGGTTCCTTAAACGTAACTAATTCGATAACATCGCTCTTTAGTTCTGGCTCTTGCTCCACTGGTTCCAAGAATACCCAGTCAGCAACAGCAATAAGCGTTCCGTCTGGCTTCTCGATTAGGTAGGCTTGGTTAGCGCTACCACCAAACGGGTCGTAGTTGACGCGGTAGATCTTCTCCTTTGGGTCCACAACCTGCGTGTCATTGATTGCAACGTGGTGGTGGTGGAACACATAGTCTCCAACTTCTACCTGAGAGTCAAACTTAGCAGGAACACCAATGACCTTCGCCTTCATCGTGCGATGCTGGAACTCGTTGAACTTAGTGTCTACGTAGATCTCGGTGTCTCCTACCTTCATCGTCTCATTAACAGCCGATGGGATGTGTACCAAAATATGGTATAGTGGTTTCATATAAAAGTAATTTAAATTAAAATTGTAAGTGACTTACAACTAGAAGTTGATTTCTAATAAAGTTAGAAATTACAGTCGTACTCCACGATGGTAGGCATACCCTCGATAGACTTCCACAGCATAATGCTGTTGTCTTTCTTCAGGTAGATAAGGTAGCGACGCTCGCCGTGGTGATGCAAGTGAGATCCGTCTAGTACAATAGAATCAATCTCACCGTCTCCAGCCTTCTGACCCACGTAGTAGGCCAGGGCTTTCAGCGGGTCAGTGCCCGCAATGATTTTACGAATAAGGTCCATTTCATTTAATTTAGATTTAGCCAGAAGTCAGGATCCGAAGTGTCTCCACTTTCGTCATCATCATCGTCCTGGTAAGACGTTGCAAGATACATCAGCAAAGAATTCATCTCTTCCTGATTGTCTACGTCGATGGTTGAGATAGACTCCACCACGTTCTTTCCCTTTTGCTGGTCAACAACAAGACCAACACTAGCGATCATCATAAAGTCGTCGTAAACGCCAAGCTCACGAGCTTTCTCTGCAATCTCCTCAAGGCTGTTCCGTGCAAAGATGAACAGCTCTACGCGAGCTTCCTCTTTAGTCATCAGAGCTTGCGGAACGCTAGGATTGCATACTGATCAACGACAACAGCTCCAGCAACCTCAGTAGCCATAACGGATACAATGTCCCCAGCGTTAAGGTTGACAAACGTAGACTGGGTTACAAAGTGGGCACCTGAAGTCTTGAATTCAGTCTCAGATGAGTTTACTGTAGCTCCATTGATGTTGAACTCAAACACAATGGCAGAGCTTGTGGCTGAGGTAGTGATTGGGGCACAAATAGTGACCTGATATATTCCGCTGTCGGACAAGAACGTTACAGAATCGTTTGTTCCACCATAGACGGTAGACAGCTGATAATATGAAGCAGCATCGCCAACTTCGTTTGAGTCTGTAGCACCAGATCCTACTGGTTGAAACTCCAAGTATTGAGCTGTAGCAGTTGCAGTAATTGCAGCAGATGTACGGCAGATAAGCTCCGGAGCAGACTGATAACCTCCTGGGTTGATCAGTGTCTTAAGATTTGAGTAATCAATACGACGCCAAGCAGTAGCGCTTGCATCCCAGATTAAGAATCGGTCTCCATTGGCAATAGCACCAATATCGGAGATAGATGATGGGTTGTCAAGGCGAACCGTTGAGCTAGTGATAGCTAAAGGCAACGTCGCTGTAGTGACAGCACCACCAGAGAAAGCAGCAGCATTCAGCGTACGCTTTACAACCTGGTTGGATGCATTCAACAGAAGAGCATCTACTTCGGTAGAACCCGTTGCAGGAACAGTGGGGAACTCAAGTGTTCCGTTGACGCCAACCTTCGTGGTTCCAATCTGAAGCGCAGTGGTTACGCCGTCCCCAGACTCCACATTCTTCAACGTGGTGGTGGCTGTGTTAGTAGAAAGCTTTAGTAGCGAAGCAAACGCATCTTTAACCTTCTGACCGCTAAGTGTTGCCATATTATTTACTTTTGCTACAAAGATACAATTTACTTCATTGGCTAAAAAGTTCAAAAAGAAGGAGGACCTTAAGTTCAGGGACTTCGCCTACCGCGACGAACGTGGTGACCTGTCGTACAAGTACGTATGGCACGCAGACCGATTCATCAAACAGCACTATGGGCTGCAGCCTATGTACGTCCAGTTCCTTATCTACGCCTACGACCTAGAGTTTTTCACCATAGAATGGATGGCTAAACAGCTATCTAAGTCCTACAACCAAACCAAAGACTGGCTGACTGTTAAGATGCGTAAGAAGGGATTGCTGTTTGACTACTTCTCATCTAGAGATATCAGCATACATCAGGACACGTCTATGTGGTTTCGTCAGGAGAACAGATGGAACTACCGTAAGCGCTATGCGTTGACGCAAGAAGGTAGGATGATTGCCGATCGGTGGAAGGCGATAGCCTCAGGAAGAGAGAAGGTAGAGCTTGACTACCACCCAAGGGCTGAGAACTTTGAGATCCCAGATAAGAAAGAAGGACTTCCTATTGGTGGTAAGCTAAAGAAGAGGATACGTGGTCACGAGGACACACCGCTAGGAAAAAAGCTGATAGCTAAGGCTATCGAGAATGGGATTGATATAAGCGAAATTTTGCCTCCTTCGACGCCCCAGCGTGGGGAGTGAACTTCCCTTCCTTGTCCGGCATAAGGTAGTAACGACCTTTCTCCATCATCCAGTGATGTCCTTCGGGTGCATCGACCATTACGTGGGTCTGTTTCTTCTTAGCTTTCATTTGCGTACAACCTTAAGCTTTCCGTCCTTCTCGTATACCCTCATACCAGCCTCCTCAGCCTGACGCTTCATTGAGTTGTACTTCTGGGTAACGGTCATCTTCTTCTTAGTCTTCATTTCTTAGCTCTATTACGTACTGCTGAGATAAAACGCTTCTCGTCGTGGTCCCAGTCCTTACCGTCTCCGTTACCGTATGTTCCAGCCTGACGGTTCTTCTTGTTTAGGAACGCACGATACTGTTTGCGCTCACGAGTAGAGTGATACTTTTTGTCGTACGCCTTCTTCTTTTCGTAGCTGTCGGGATTCTCGTCGTAGAACTTCTTAGTCTTCATTGCTTGAGAATATAGCTCGTTAAGCTGTTAACTGACTCGTGGAAGATCACACGATCGTAGATGCCATTGAAGTAGTCTAGATAATGGTCACGAGGGATTGCTGCCCACTGGTCCCGATAGGGATTGTAGTGGAACACGTAGTCCATCAGTACCTCATTCCTCATCTTCTTCATAGAAGCAAGCCTTGAACTTGTAGCTCGTAGGCGTTTTACCAGAAGCCTTTACCGCAGCCTCTAGCTGTTTCATTCCTGAGGCCATATCCATAGACTTGATCTCGATCTCCTCTCCGGACATCTCCTCCATCTTGCCTCCGTAGTTGTACTTCTTAGCTTTCATCTTACTTCTTCTTAAGCATCTTGAAGTCGTCTCCAGAGATCTTTCCGTCCTTGTTGGCGTCAAGCTTTACCTGACCGCCCTTGAGGTACTTCATCATTCCTCCCTTGGAGTACATCTTACCGCCTTTGCCGTAGCCCATATACTTGTACTGGTCTTCAGAGGTAGCACCAGCTACGTTCATCTTACCGCCACCAGCATACTTCTTAACGGGTTTCTTGGTGACCATCATACCCTTAGCCTTCAGCTCGCGGTCAAACGCAGGAACAGCATCAGGATCAGCCTTCTTGAGTTGATTGCGCATCTCAGTCAGGTTCTCCATCTCACGAGCCTTTGCGTTTGCATTGAACTTCTGGTCAGCCGTCATAGGCTTTTTCTTCTTTGGATCCGGAACGATCGGAGCCTTGCCTCCGTTCTGGTACTTCTTGACTGTTGTCTTTTTCATATTGTTTTCTAAGTCTTTTCCTTCGTTCATACGCTTAAGGACACCTGGAACTCCTTGGCGTGGAATGTCTCTCTTTAATATGAAGTCGGTACCACCAACAACCTTAACTCCTTCTTCGTATGGAAACTCAGCTAAGCCTTTTGAATACCCAGTCGTGTCAATTCTTTCGTAAAAACGATCACCAACAACAGCAGGGTTATTGTACGTACGTGTTAGCGCTCCATCCTTCTCAATGGTTGATGTTCCTCCAGATTTCTTAACTGGAGTTCCAGTTGGGTTACTCGTTGTACTTTTAAGGTGGGCAGGAATATCTTTCTTCTTTTTACCAATAGGCATTTTTCCGCCTTTCTTGTAAACAGTCATCTTCGCTTTCATAACTACAAAGTTATCTATTTATACGGTACGTACTTTGTCTTGCCTCCCTCACGAACAGCCTTGAGGATCTGCTTGCGGTTAGCACCCTTACGGTACCCAACGTGTACCCAGTCCGGATTCTTATCTGTTCCGAACTCCCAGATCAGCTGATCGAACTCCAGCGTATTCTTAATGAAGTTGAACACATCCGCATTCGTAACACCGTTACCGTGGCCATCCTGGTCAAGGTCAAGCGCACGACCAAGGTTATGGTCCGAGGTAGAACTACCACCAATAGCCTTGTTCAAGGCAGCAGACCGGTACCCGCTACTTACAAAGATCGGCACACCAAAATGCTCACGCACCTTGTCGAACACCTCAACAGCAATAATCTTAAGATTCTCCAGATGCTCAGCAGTAGGCTCGTTGCTAATGCCCTTGCGCTTGGCAGTATCACTCCGTGTGACCTCAGCCAATGATAGATAGTTACTCAGTTTCATAGCCACAAAGATAGCACCACCACCAATAGCTGTTTTTATTAGGTACAGATCGTGTACCCTTGCAAATACGCAGAATAAACTCCTACTAAATTAGTAGGTATTTACATAAGTACCTGACAACCACACACATAAATATACACACACCACTTGACTTTCTCGTCTGTAGACCTTAGCTTTGTGCTACGCTCTTGCGACAAGAGCAACGACTGAACACTATATCGCCTGACGCTTCTCATATACGAAGCATCACAACCATAGCCCGACGGCGATCTTGAGCCGAGGGCGTGTACAGTCAGGGGAGCTAGCCCTAAGGCGACAAGCGACCCGGACAAGCGATAGAGCAACGCAATCAGAAACCGCTTGAAAGCTCTGGCAGATACTATATCCTGTCCGGTCTGTCCAGTTCCTACAACCGGGCGGACAATTCGAACAGCTGAAACACAAGTTCTATTTGCTGTTTCAAATCACAGCTTTGCAAAATGATGAACATAGTGAAGCCTTCCCCGTAAAACGTTTTAGAAAATAGTATCTAGGGGATTATATACATATACGCGCGGTTTCCTACTGCGGCGGAAATTGTTTTCCCAAGGTATGCCCCCTCGCTTGGCGGGTTTTTGTTCCCAGGTTTTGGCGTTTTTGGCGCGGTCGTTTGATTGTGTTGTCGCGCCCTTTTAAAGAGGGGTGGAAAAATCCCCCCGACCTTTTTTGCCGCGATCCCTTTGCCCCGCTTTTTGCCCCCTTGATATGCGCCGCGCCCGCTTGGGGCTGAATTTTTTTTTGGTCGTTCCAAATTATCGGCGTACCTTGTGGGCGTTCCCGCCGCCGTTGGCGGGGCGTTTTTTGTCTAATGTGTTTAAATTCAATTTGTTATGTCTTTTAAGTATGTTTTATTCCAAGAATCTGGCAAGCAGAAAACCCGCCGCGAAGCAGTGCGGGCTAACTCTTTGCCTATGTTGGTGCGTTCTCTTTATGTGGGTTTACATACCCAAAAGCGCACCGGACGGCGTATGTTTAATTTATCAGGGGGCGCGGGCGTTTGGTTAGAATTTTTTGACACCGAACTCCCCTTCGCCCGCTTGCAAAAATTGGCGCCTAATTCCTTTAGCCCGCTGGCTATGTATGAAGCGCTTTTACAATTAGAAACCCTCGCGGGCGGCAATTTGGCGGACTTCCCCGAATTGGAAGCAGAGTTCGCCTCGCTTCGTGAGGAAGCGGCAAAGTACAAGGCAGCGGCGCAGAAGAAGAAATTCACATCTGACGCGGAACTTGAAGCGATGGGCGCACAATGATAGCGGGCGGCCTTATTCCTTCGCACTATGAACACGCGGCCGAATTGGTCGCGCGGGATAGTAACAAGGGGGCAAAGGAAGCGCGGGCTTTTAGTCCGCGCGGCCTTGCCCGCACAAAGAAACGCAAGAGGGCGCACGATGCCCGAAACGGCGTAGAACTTGCCACTATGGGCAAGATTGACAAAAAGGCCGCAAATAAGCGCGCCAAGTTAGCCAAGCGCGAAGCGAAGCGGCGCGGCCTTATGGCTGTTTAGATCGGGTTAAAAATGCGCGAGGCGCAAGCGCCCCCAAGGGGGCAAGAGTGAGAGCCACACTAAAAACGGCAAGCCCCTAAAAGTACGGCGCGCCCCTATGGGGATAAGTGCGCCCGAAATTAGGGGCTTTACCTGTTTACAAGGGGTTACAATTATTTGCCCCTTGTTTACTTTGTCTTTTATTGTTTAACCCAGCCCCGCGCTTTTGTGTTGGGGCTTTTTTATTTGCTGTTTACTATGTCTTTAGAAATGTACCAAGATTTAATTCAGTACCAAGCCAAGCGAATAGAAGCGCTTACCGCTGAATTAAAAACCCAAGAAGAAACTATTAAAGAACTTAAAAAGAAACTAAACGATGAAAAATAATAAACTAAACCCGGTAGACAAGTACATACTATCCGGTGCGCTTGGCCTTTGGATTGAAGCGTTTAACCAAGAGCGTACAAAAAACAAAGGGATCTCTTTGTTTGGTGAACATTACGCCGAGGTTATGGCTCAAGAGATTAAACGAAAACTAAATATCAAAGAAGAAGATGAACCAAGTAACGTATAACTATTGGACAAGCGTCAAGGGAAGCCACGCCGCAAAAGAGATTTGCGCTGAACTTAACAAGATGCTGGGAAGAACTGCTTGCCGTATTGCCCACAAGCAAGCGGGCGGCATTTACTTTTTGGATTTAATCGTAACCGGTGACGAAGCCATCAAGTACGACATTGAATCCGATTTTGTTTTATCCTTTTAACTAACTGAACTATGGAACAAGTAACAACATTGCGCGGAAAGTACGTGCAGGTTAAAGAGCAACACAAAGAATGGTTTGACAAGTTTGTTTTAGACCCAGACGATGCATACAAGGTCGTAGTTGATTTCTATGGTGTAGACCTTTCGGGTACATTCGGAGATGCAACAAGACATTACGTGCTTATTGAATTGTACTACAACGAAATACTTGAGCAACCAATTCCCGCTGAATACTTTGACGTTGTTGAAGATGATGGCGACGCCTATTAACGTTTTAACTAACAAAAAATTATGGAAAGCAATACAGAATTCATTTCAGCAATTATAGGCGCTTTAATCGTTGCCTATGTCTACTATCGTATTTATAAATGTGAAATTAACAAATAAAAAACACCAGTTATGAAAACAGTTTTAGAAATTGAGAACCAGATAAAAGAACTTGACCTTATGTACAAAGAAGTACGAAAGGGAAAGAGAACAAGTGAGCTAACTGTTAAAGAGTTTGAAACAGTAGTTGACATATCTAAACAAGGCGAAAGCCTTAACGAAGAACTATACGAAATGTTCAACACCAATGCAGTAACCATATTAGACGGAATCAATTCTGTTCGCATACTGGATGACGGCAATGAGAAATTTATGGCTGTTCTAAGCGATGAGTATGGGGCGTTAATGCACTACAAACGAATCACTGACGACCAGTACAACGCTTTTGTATAACGATAAAGGAGAAGCGGACTGCCTTCAAGTGTCCGCATTTTTTATTTTTTATTTAATTGTCTTATGAAAACCAAACTATCAACTTTCTATATGGCCGCCGTTGAATATCCTCACGTTCGTGGCCCTTTGTTTCAAGTGCAAGCCCGAACCGAGAAAGAAGCAAGAGCAAAATTGCGCTTCCGACTTGGTATGGGACGTTGCCCAAACGGAACTAAGTTCGTAGATTTGTTCACCATCTAATCAACTAACCAATTTAATTTTATTGTCTTATGGAACGCAAGCCTTTATTTCGTGTTGGCGAGCAAGTTAGAATCGTCAAGCCAGAACGTCCTATTATATCTTGGGATCAAAATGGTGATATGGAACGCCTAGTGGGTGAAGTACGTACTATAATTAGAGTAACTAATTCGTACTGTAGCGTAAACAACGACGGCCGAGCTATCGGTAACTGGGCATTTTCTTTTGACTGCTTAGAAAAAGTAGAGCAACCAGAAACTACGAACAGCAATGATGAAGAAGATGACGACTCTGAGTATGTAATTGACGCTGAGGGCGAGAAGATACTTCTCGAAGATGCCGTAGAGACAAGTCTTGACGGCTGGGTACACGTTAACCGCGTAGTAACTGCTGAAGATGGCGCGACGATGCACGCATCCACCGTTCACGACCACGGCTATCGTTACGACCATCGTGGTGACTTGTATCAGAGGGACGAGCTGTACTATGTGACAGATACCGACGATTACCGTCACGAAAGTGAAGAAGGCGACACGTTCTTCTGGCACGAGCGCGATGGTGAGTACTATAGTTACGAACCAGACAACAATGATGAACGACACGGCTACCACAGTGGTCCGCGTCATAACTACTCTGACGGCGCTAAGTTTCGCTTTGGTGTAGAGGTTGAGAAAGAAGACCGCGACCCAATCGACTCTTACAGTCTTGACGATGTAGACGCCACAGGCTGGTCTCGTGAGTGTGACGGCTCGCTCAATGACGAAAACGGATACGAACTTGTCAGCCCTATGTTTGATTTGTTCGGAGATCGTTTTGACGAGCAAGTAAACAGCGACATCTTGTCTTACCACATCAACGCTGACCAGTCAAGAAACTGCGGCGGACATATGGGCTTCTCTATCAAAGACAAGACTGGTGCAGAGGTGTTTGACTTATACAACGGTTTCTTCCCACTGCTGTTCTCTATGTACCGTCATAGACTCAACGGCTCGTGGTCAAAACTGCGTAGCAACAACAGCTTCAAGAGAGCCAGAGAGAAATACTCTGCTGTTTATGTTCAACATAGTTACGTTGAGTTCCGCATCTTCAGTGCGGTCAAGAATGTAACTAACTTGCTATGGCGTCGCGACTTGCTACGCATTATGGCTAAGAGTCCCAAGAAGGGTGTTATGTGGTGGCTCAACCAAGCAATCAATCCTAACTCAGCCCTTCACAATCACTTGCTCAAGGTATACAGCGTAGAGAAAATCAATCTCATCTGTGCTTATGCCGCGGCAATCGCAGAACGTATGAATGGTCGCAAGTATGTAGACCTCATCCAATTTGCAGACGCAATTGAGAAGCAGGCAGCCAAACAATTCGTCAACAACCTCTAATTGTTTCTTTTCATTTCTAATTCTATTTAATTCTTTTTTCTTATGTGTATTGCAATTCTTAACCACGGTAAAAAACTTACCCGTACTGAAATGTCTAACTGCTGGGTGTCTAACGACGACGGCGCTGGTATGCTGTTCATCAAGGACGGCTATCTTCAGGCAATCAAGCAACCAAACACCGACGGCTTCAACTGTGCCGGTGCTTCGTTTGACAAGTTCTACAAGGACTACGAAGAAGTCTACGCTGAGTCTCGCAAGTTTGGCTATCCTATACTTGTTCACTTCCGTATTGCTACTCACGGACTTGACCCCAAGTATCTGCATCCATTCTTTGTCAGCGACAGCGTAGGTCTTATTCACAACGGCATCATCTATGGCTATGGTACTCGCGATTACAGCGACACTTACGAGTTCGCTCAAGAGCTTGCTACTCTGCCCCACAGTATGACGCACAACGTAGAGTTCCTTGACATCCCATTCATTGCTAACTCTATCGTTGACAAGCTGGAGGCAAGCAACAAGATTGTCTTTATGGACGATCGTGGTGAGTACCGTATCTTCGGTGAGAGCCTTGGCCACTGGGTCGGCAACAACTGGTTCAGCAACGATGCGTACAAGACACGCACTACGTACTTCGGCTCTACCGTTGGCAAGCCAACTGCTAAGTATCAGCCACGCACTAAGTCATACTACGACAAGTGGTCTTACGATGAGTTCTACGACTCGCCATACGGAACAGCAATCAAGCCATCACAAGAAGAACCATACGTTGATACCAAGTACGAATGCTTTGTGTGTGCCCAAGATGTACACGTAAACGACGAGGCTTGCTGTGTTGACTGTGGCTCTTACATTATTGAGGCAGAGTCTGAGGTAGTGAACAAGCTACTTGAAGAAGACGAGATGCTGAATGCTCGCACTATTTTTATGGACTAATGTTTAAACAAATTGTATTATGGTAACTATAAATTTCTCAAACTCACTAGATGAGTTCTATAAAGAACTGCTTCACCCAGAGGCAGAAAGTATAGAGCGAAAGGTGCTAAAAGGTCACGACATCTATCTAGATGTTGACTTCAGAGTCATACCAACAATGACTTCTGTATGTAGGCCTATGCTTAACTATGATGGCTCGCGTATAACAGATGGTATCATAACTGTTCTACTTACGAGGGGGACATTTGGTGGCGTTACATTACGATCCAGAATGGATACTAATGATACTATTTTTGACTACGATGCTACTGGTTTAAGTCTTAGATACCTAAGTGTTTTACTTTGGTCTTCTACCATCAACGGACAGAATCCAAAGCTAAACATTGTCTTCAATAAGTATGAGCAAGAGGTTAAGCTAACGTCTCTGTTTAATTCATCAAACTCAGTATTTAAATCTAACTCAGAAGACGAAGGCATTCCGGTGTTGATTGAGAACTGCATAAGCGCAGAGACTGGTTCTTACACTAAGGTAATCAGATATGTTGACGAAGACTTAGTTGCTACCAAGGAATACATAGAAGAACTCTATGGTAGAGAACGATATGTATCTATAAGTTGGTCTGGCCACTATAAAGAATACATAACCTGCAACGATGGAGTAGTTCGTAGAGTTCTGGACTGTAAGCCTATGTTGACTGGCATAACTGTTAACGAAGACGGTAGTAGTTCTATTATTAAAGTAGAGTATGTATCTCTTGATGTTTTGGCTAGCTCAGAATATACAGTGACTACAGATCGTCTAGATCAAAACTATGACTCACTATACATCTTTCTCGGTACTGCTGAACGACTTGTAGGCAACACTTATGGAGACATAACTCCTATTATGTATGGACATAGGTTCTGTCTTGACAAACGGTTTAGGCCAATACACTGCCGACTTGACTACCACTCCAGCGACAGAGATGCTGCTGAAGAGATTAAGTCTGGTATGACTATTGGTTTTGAGATTGAGAAGGAAGACGAGAGTGCGCTTATGTCTTATGATGCACACACTCTTCTTGAAGATACTGGGTGGTTCAAAGAACGTGATGGTTCTCTTGATGATGACACCGGTTACGAACTTGTCAGTCCTATCTACGACCTGATGAGCGACAAGCTAGACAATGACATCAAGTCAAGTCCAGAGCTTACTGAGCTAATCAATGCCGACTATGGGCGTCGCTGTGGTGGCCACATCCATATTGGCAATGGCGACAGTGGCTCTACGTTGTTTGACAAGATGTCTCCTTGGATACCACTCATCTACTCACTGTACGTTGGGCGTATTGGTGGTGAGTACTGCAAGATCAAGAAGAACGACGACATCAAGCACCACACAGAAAAGTACCAAGCTGTACGAATCTTTGACAATCGTATTGAGCTTCGTATCATCTCAGCCGTACCAAATGTAGAGACCTTGCTATGGCGCAGAGACCTTATGCGTATGATTATGAACAATCTTGACTGGACTCCAATGAAGATTGTCAATCAACTTCTTGACCCAAAGAGTGAGCTATATGCTCTGCTACACAAGCAGTACATACCATCACAGATTTCTGTCAAGGCTAGGCTCTATGCCTACTTTGCTTCCGAGTTACTTGATGATGCTCACGCTGTCAAGCAACACGTTATGAATGCTGTAGACTACTTCAGCAATACACAAATTCGTCACCTTAAATCATACTCTTTCAATGTCAACAAGTAAAATTGAAGCTAACTTCAGCAAGCCGTACAAGCACGGCCTTACACGTTCAACTGCATACGTAACTGCGTTCGTATCTATTGATTCACCTAACCATCGGTTCAAGATAGACATCACCAGTGGGCACGACACTCTAGGCTCTGGCTCTGAGTTCAACCTACCAAAGATGGAAGCAACGCTTCGTATGAAGGAAGAGATACTTGAGTTCATTAAACAGCACGTATAGTATGAGCGACGAACAACTTGACAAAGAGATCCGCAGACAGAACGATCGTATGATCGACGCTGGAATATGGTTTCTTAGATTGACTATATTTGGGAATCTAGTGCTGTTAGTTTTATTTAACCTTCTAATGTAGCTATGATTATGAAAATGTCTATAGAGGATTTTTTGTCTTCATCATTTAAGATTGACTTCTGTGTTGATGAACATAGTCGTCACAGTGTATTCTTTGAACCAGAGTGGGAAGATGACTGGAAGACAGTAAACTTTGGAGAGAACTTCTACGACGTTAACCTTTGGCTTGACGACGACGACACAGTTCGTTTCGGAGTATACTGGATTAAACCAGACCCAGATAACTCTACTGATGGTGCTTGGGTAACTGACAGCAAAGTTGTGTGCAGTAGTGACTGTAGTTCTTCAGTTATCACAATTAGTAGGTGATTTATCAACAAAATCATTCAAACACTTGCATCTTAATTTTTTCTCGTGTAACTTCGCCTAGCGAAAGCAAGTCAGCGATACGACAGTAGCTGTTCGGATGTAAGACATACGAAAGGCAATCGTAGCATCGTGCGTCGTAGCGTAGCGAGAGGCCCTCAGGCCGACGAAGCGTAGCGCGACGCCTGTGTCTAAGTACGAAAGACGTAGACGCAGGACGCGCTCGTTACGTTGTTTAAGCGGCGTATTGTAAACCAACCCCAACCTATGAAACAGAAAGTAAAACCTTATGCCGACATAGCTCTTATGCTTATGTCTATCACACTGATTGTCTTGTACTTAGTAGACAAGACTTCCTGAAAACTTAACAGCTAAAACTTGCACACGCAAGATATTGCTGTTATATTTGTATGATAATTCAATTTAACCTATGGAAAAACCAACATTCCAACAGCGACTGATTAACGTCCAGTCGAGGCTGAAGGCTCCCAAGTCTCAGTACAATTCGTTCGGTAAGTACGCTTACCGTAACCAGGAAGACATCTTGGAAGCAGTCAAGCCACTGCTTGCAGAGAACGGACTCGTTATGACTATCTCTGATAGTATCATCTCACTAAACAATGATGGAACAGCAATGATTGTTCGCTCTACTGTAAAGGTTACCGATGGTACTGACAGCATTGAGTCATCTGCTTCTGCTGGTATTGATACCAACCGCAAGGGTATGGACATCGCACAATCGTTCGGTGCTTCATCATCGTACGCTCGCAAGTACGCACTCAATGGTATGTTCTTGATTGACGACACCAAAGATGCTGACGCTACCAACACTCACGGCAAAGACGCGGCAGTTGCTACGCCTGCCGCTAAGCCTCAGGTAAAAGGCGACGATATGTTTCAGAAAGCCATCGACTCGATGAAGGAGAAGGGAACGAAGGAACAGTACGACAAGATTATCGCGGCAATTGGAGTACAGTTGTCCGAGGCTCAACGCAATGCGCTATCTAAGTTCATCAAGAAATAATGAACGAGATCGTATTGCTTGACGGCACGTCTTGGGACTTGCCCACGATCCTTGAGGCTATGATGGATGATGACTTCTACTATGGCTATCTATCTTCTGCTTCACTATCATCTTCTTCTGACAAGCTCCTTAATCAGAGCCCGAAGGAATATGCAAAGATGTTGCGTGGGAATTCCCTTGACACAGCCGCGCTTGCAATGGGTAAACTAATTCACACCGCAGTCCTTGAACCCGATAAAGTTGATACTCTATTCGTCACTGTTGATGTTGCTTCTAAGTCTACTAAGACGTATAAGGAAGCGAAACAACAGCTAACGAAAGGTCAAACGCTGTTGACCGAGAAGGAATACAGCGACTCTATGTATGTTGTAGACGCACTACTTCGCAACGAGGTAGTCAAGAATATGCTCAAAGGTGCAGAGTTTGAGATGCCCGCCATTGGCGACGTCGAAGGCTTGCCACACCGGGCTAAGGCTGACATCCTCCACCGCGGAGTAGCAGTCTACGATCTTAAGACAACCTCCGACATCGGAGGCTTTAACTACAGCGCACGCAAGTATGGATATCCAGCTCAAGTATACATATACTGCACGCTGTTTGGAATTGACTACAAGAACTTCAAGTTCATTGCAGTTGATAAAGGTAGCAAGGACATCGGTGTTTTCTCCGTATCCGAAGCCTTCTACCTCGAGGGTAAGCGTCTTGTTGAGAATGCTGTTCGTGTGTATACGGACTACTTCATCAACGGCGAAGACCTCGATACCTACATAATCTACGGAGAGCTTTAATTATATTTTTTATGTCGCAACAATCAGATCGTCCCAAGTACGCGTTTGTTTCTGAGCCTGAATACCCAGAGGGTGGTAAGGTAAAACAACGTATCAAGCTTTCATTCAAGCCCGAACAGCTCGAGGCTATGAAGGAGTTCGTTACGGAGAAAGGAAACGTAAACGCTACTGTTGTAATCCTCCACGAAGGATACCCGTTCCTTGACGTGTACAACCCTGCCGAGGCAGAGAAGTTCAAGAAGAGCAACGGAGGAGGCTACAACAAGGGTGGCTTCCAGAAGAAGACGTACAACTCACGTCCTGTTCACAATGAGGCAACTGACGACCTACCATTTTAATATGTTAGAATCGTCGATTGCTTATCTGCTGTCGATGGAGTGGGGGCGTGATATCGTCACGCCTCCTTCTTCTTCCTTCACCGTCAAGGACGACAAGGGAGACGAGGTATCGTTCTTCATCGCGCAAGCAAACTGGGAAGGAGACCACATCAAGTTCGTTCCGTTTGGCACTCAGAAGAAGTTCATTGTGTTCTTCATTTGGGGCAAAGACAAGGACAACCTGGTTACCATACCAACCGCCCGAATCCAAGATGAAATTGGAACCGGAGTGCTGTCTGCAAAGGACATTGCAACCAACCTAATCCACAAAATCCGCATCGATGTCTCGTCCGATCTACTACCTTCAGGCAACGATTTCATATACCAAAGGCAAGCAAAAGTATAAGAAGGATGAGTGGATCGTAACTAAGTGCGAGACACCAAGCGAGATTATGACAACCGACTCAAAGACTATGGACAGCCTGATGGATAGAGTCTACGGGTCGAACTACAAAGGAGAGAAGAAGATTGTGATTGTAAAGATTAACTCAAAGAAAATCGTAGGCTATGAATCAAGACAACAGTAAAGGACCCGGAAGCGATATGAAGTTCGTTTGGTGGGACGACATCGGCGACAGCCAAGAACACGTAGACAAGCAAGTAAAGGCTACGCCCTGCTCAAACCACGCTGTTCAGCAGGAAGAAGACGAAGCAGAGGCTGAGCGACGTATGATGATCATTATGCGCAACGGAAACTCTGGAGAACATTACCCTGAGTATCAAGACTATATGGACGACACAGACGATGAGTGACCCAATAAAAGAGATAGAAAAGAATCTGCAAGAAATGGACTTCAAGGACTTCTACCGTTGGATTGTGATCAATATGCCGAGACTCTCTGGAGAAAAGAAAACTACTCCAAAGAAACGTGGTGGTGAATTGAGTATGTTGCACAGCCATCCACGCCACAACCAGTCAAAGTACTAAGGCTGTTGTTGGGGATTGATGCGCAAGAGGCGGTGAGTAATGCAAGCAAGGCAATAAGAAGTTTCTTCATTGTATGTTAATTTAATGTTAAATGTACAAAATCTATTCAATATGATCAAGTATACTAACCGATACAAAGACGAGTTCACGTTTGAGCAGAACGAGAACGGCAACATCGACTGGAAGGGAGACTTCAAGTACACACGCTACGGGTGGAATGATGACGACAAGATTATATTTGTTGACCCAAGCGGCGGACCATTTATATCCGTGGGCACTAATATGTCGCTGTATTTACTAGAAGGAATTGTTAATGGGTTCGTTGAACACGACGACTATTGGGAGATTCTAATTAAGGATAATGTGTAATAAAACACACAAAACATATACATTTTGTACATTTAAATATACATTATGAGCAAAGACGCCATCCACAAACGAGGTAAGCAGTTCTGTCAGTACTGCAAAAAAGAGACGATGCACACACCAAAGCTTGGCCTTGTAATGCAGGGAAAGCGTCTTTGTGAAGAGTGTCGAACTTCTAACGACTATTACAACGAACCAATTAAAACCAACTAAAAATGAAAACAAAATCATTACTTATTGCAATCGCAATGCTTATTGGCGCTCAACAAGTAGCAGCTCAATCTGTATGCAATTGCATATTTTGCAGAAACTCAGATTCGCAAACTTGGAGAGCTATAACTGTAAAGAAAAAATATGCAGTACAACAAGTACAGCGCGGCTGGTTATCTCACACCAGTATAACAAAGTATTACATTGTTGGAAAAGACAACAAAGCATACATAGTAAACAGAGTAGAAGACTGGATGGTTTGTGAAGTCGGAGGTATTATGTGGACAGATAACGGCACAAGCGCTCAAATAAAAAAGAGGCGTGACGAATTTTGGGGAGACTAAATAAAGGTCAACTAGAAATGAAACGACTAACGAGAGAACAAAAGAAGGAGAAGGCAATGATTGACATCGTCAATAAGATGTTTGAGATTGCTGGACACGACGTTACCTACGACGACATCGTAGGCGTAGACGAGTGGTGGCAGAAGTACACTATGACTGTTGCTCAGGGCGAACAACTTGAGGAGTGGGGCAAGAAGTACCTTATGCGAGAACTTAAGTTGCGAGCAGCTTACGCAGAGAAGGAGATGATGTGGTTCAGTGTAACGTGGGGGCTGAAGTATTCAGACTTTGACGAACACATCAAGAGTAAATTAAAATGAAAATAGAACTACAACCATACAACCACACCTGCGGAGACGGATGCTGTGATGAATACGGATACAACGTACTTGTAGACGGAAAGATAATTGGGTCTATCGGAGAAGATGCCCAAGAGTTAGCAGAACTATTAAACGAAACCTTTAACACCAAAGAAAAATGACAATTAAAACAGGAAAGTACTACTCCCAGTGGGGATTCGGTGTATCGTTCGTAAACTACACCAGAGGTATGTGGTCAATAGTAGTCGACCTTGGTCCGTATTACATTGACTTCTACAATATGAACGGCAACAAAGGCGACAACCTTGAGGCGTTCAACGAGTTCTACAAGAACATCGACGACGACTTCGGGCCTGCTCCGGCCTGCGACAAGTGTGGTAAGGAGAGCGAGTCGTGGGATGATATTATGTATAACATAGAGTCCGCAACAAAGTGGGAATTGTGGTGCTACAAGTGTGTTGATGAAAAAAATAAAAGCAAAACCAATGAAAAATCCTAGAATAATTGCTGAGCAATACAAAAAAGCGCAGTACTTTCGCAATGTCTGTATGTACAATCGGAAAGAAGCTGAGGCTAAGTACTGGTCTGGATATATAGATGCATTAAGTTTAATTTTAGAAACAGAGAAATGACAACAGGAGAGCTGTTCCTCGCAGTAGAGGACTGGGCACGCGAGCGTAACCTGCTCGAGCCAGAATACAAAAGCCGTCAGGCACTTAAGGTAATGGAGGAAGTAGGCGAGACGATGGCCGCAC
>JACCDX010065599.1_pt1 | contig 23727 bp, 22 predicted proteins | sample 7449681 | NCBI WGS metagenome assembly JACCDX01 (sample SAMN15323450, study PRJNA562643) | freshwater metagenome | isolation source: river surface water | place: USA:Blue River Watershed | collected 2017-08-18
ACGCTATGGCAAAGCGGTGGCAGCTGTGGGCCGACACCGACGCCAACACCGACGCCAACACCGACGCCGCCGACTACAACACCGACAACAACGACGCCCATGCCTTTCGGGCAGTCAGCGGGAACCTACAAACTCGCTTTTCAGGATGAGTTCAATTCATTCAACACATCGATATGGAATGACACGATCTGGTATGAAGCCAGTAACCCAACCAAGAACTACACCGTATCGAATGGCAGTCTGAAAATCTGGCCGCAACGAGACGCAACCGGAAAATTTTTCAACCGCACCATAGATACGGATGGCAAGTATTACCAGACCTATGGCTACTTTGAAATCGAGGCCAAACTGCCAATCGGCAAAGGCACCTGGCCTGCTTTCTGGCTGTTCAATCACATCGGCACACGCCGTCCCGAGATCGACATTATGGAAGCCTATGCCGGCGGCGGTCCCAACAGCGGATGGTCGGACGCGAATTTTCATCCGACCGCCTATGCACCGACTGTGTGGCTTGATGCCAGCCGCCTGGCAGGCACCAAGACGATCCTGACGTCGGACCTGTCCGCTGCGTTTCACAAGTACGCATTGAAATGGGAGCCGAATAAGCAGACTTTCTATTTCGATGGTCGCGAGGTGTATACCCTGAACGTGACGATGGCTGATCCGATGTACATCATGCTGGACCTCTGGTACGGCAGCGCGAGCGGACAGCCAGATAACACCACACCGACCGGTATTGGCAACTCCTATGAAGTTAACTATGTTCGTGCCTGGAAGCTGAGCTGATCAGCGCGTCATCCTGCACTTTTAGTAGCACATTGGCAGGGCCCGCATCACGCGGGTCCTTTTTTTTGATATGTGCCAATACCGACTGCGCAGACATGTTCAGGATGATCGGTCCTGCAGAACAAAGATGAAAACGAATGAAGCAATGGCTGCTGTTGTTGCTGATATCCGGTACGGGGGTTGCAGCAACACCGCTACCCATGCCAACCAATGTCCACGACGGTGACACCGTATTCCTGGAATGCGGACGTGTGTATGTCGGTGAACTTGATCTCTCGAACCGGTATGGCGTTACCGTTACCACCCGTGGGGATTGCGGAAAGGCCGCTATCACACCGGCCCAGCCTGTGGCGGGCTGGATAAAAAATTCCCGACACCCCGGCTGGTGGTCGGCACGGCTCGATACCGCGCCGTTGCAGTTCGAGATTGACGGACACTTCATCGCATTGGCTCATCATCCGAACATGCCGGGTCAATGGCTGAATGGCGAAAAACTCACACCGCTGCGTCTTAAGAGCAGGCTGCCGGATCATCAAATGGTCGGTGCCACGCTGGTCTGGCGCGCTGCAGACTGGCTGATTCAAAGCCGGACCATCATTGCTTATGAAGATCAGGTGATTCATCTCGCTGCCGGCGATGATGAGGGCTTTGGCTTACAGGCAGAGACCGCGTTCTACGTCGAAGGCAAGCCATGGATGCTGGATACACCCGGGGAGTGGGTTCATGCGGACGGCTGGCTGCATGTCTGGTCGCCGGATGGAACATCGCCCGAAGGCAGAGCCTGGGCAACCGGACGCGCTCGCGCTATCAACGCCAGTAGTTCGCAGGCGGTGAGAATTCACGATGTGACGATCTTTGCTGCGACCCTGGGTATCGATGGTACCGGCAGCCGTGACCTGCAAGTCACGGATACCCGTATCCTCAACAGCGGTGAAGCCGCCGTACTGATTGGCGGTCGTGGTGCTCAGCTGCGCCGGTTACGGATCAATGGCACCGTTGAGCACGGGGTGCGCGCGAATGATGATGCGAAGGATGTGATTATCGCCGACACGCACATTGCCGGCGCGGGCATGCTGGGTATGCCCCGACGCTCGAAGGGCGCGATTGTTTTTGAAGGTGCCAGTGGCCACAAGATACTGAGGAATAACATCACTGATACCGCCTACATCGGTATTCGCGTCTTTCGTGATGCGATCGTCAGCGACAATGTGATTGATCGAGCCTGCCTTCGGCTCAGTGATTGCGGCGGCATTTATACCTTTGCGCGCGACCGCCAGCCTCTCAATACCGTCATCGAGCGAAACCACATCAAACGTCTGCACGGACGAACATCGTATGCGATCTACCTGGATGATTTTGCCAACGGCGTAACGGTTCGCAATAACTGGCTGACGGAGAACCCCGGCGGTATGCAACTACATAACGGTTTCAATAATCTGATCACGAAAAATATTTTTTCTAACAGCCGTCACGAGCACATCCTTTTTAATGAAACTGCCGGATTTGCATCGATCAGCCGGAACCGTTTATCAGGTAATCATTTCAGTTCATTCAACGGCGTGCCGACTTTTCGTCTCTGGAGTCATCATGGTGGTAAAAACGTTCGGCAATTTGCCGATTTCGATAACAACACCTATGTCAGTGCAGCCTCTCGATTTGCCGAAGTTGAGGGGCAGGGCATGCTGAATTTTCAGACTTGGCAGGCCAGCATCGCGCCGGATTCACGCGTTCGTTTTTCAGTGCCGGTGTCGTTTCCAAAGCTCGCCAGGGAGCGCGAGAAGAAATAGACTGTTCGTCAACAGATAGCGTCGTATCAGCCGCGCTGGCTCATGCCAGAGCCTGTACAGCCATTCGAGTCCCATTCGCTGCCAATTCAGGGGTGCGCGTGGCAAGACGCCGGCATGATAGTCAAACGCCGCACCTACACCCAGCATGACCGCCTGAATCCGTCCCCGATGCGCGGCCATCCAGAGCTCCTGTTTCGGACAACCCAGCCCCACCAAGAGCAATCGTGCGCCGGAGGCATGGATCTGTTCGACGATCTGCTCGTTCTCTTGCTCGGTCGGCTCGCGAAAAGGTGGCGAGAGCGTGCCCGCGATCGTCAGCGCCGGAAACGTCTGCCGTATCGTTTGAGTCAGCTGTATCAGCGTGGACTCCGTGCTGCCCAACAGGAAGACAGGCAACTTCAAGCGCGCTGCTTCGCCCAATACATGCCACATCAAATCGGGTCCGCTGATCCGTTGCTGTTCTGGCCAGCCGGTTTTTCGCATCAGCCAGGCCAGCGGCGCACCATCCGGTGTCGCCATATCGGCCAGCTGTAACGCTTGTCTGAGCGCGTGATCATGCCGGGCACTGATCACGACGTGGACATTGCATAGACAGACCATGCGCGACTGGCCCGCCTGTGCCCAGTGAACAATGCGCCCGATCGCCTGCTCCCATGACAAGCTGTTGATACGGGTTCCCAGTAATGAAACGCTCCCGGTCTGCATCATCATCTCACTTGGAAGAACATTGTTTGATTGAAGCGCAGAAGGGCAGGGCGCTCACTGACTGTTCGCAAAACTTCATCGACACATACCGGAGAAGATGAAGATCACTTTTGCAGGGAATATCCGGATGTTCTCAGACATGATTGAACGTGCACGTCAACGAACCCGTCAGCGCATTGAGGAGGCTTTCATCGAATTCTGCGGCGGCGAGTCGGTAAAAGACGAAAAAAATTCCCGCCGGCTGACACTCAATTCAGCCAATAGCCAGCCCGTGCAGGAAAACATCCGGCTACCGTTTGATGATGACGCGGTTGACTGGATTGCCTGCCATGATTTGCTGGAGACTTGCGGGAGTTTCGAGCGTCAGATCCGGCTCTTGCGCGAACTATTGCGTATCGCCAGAAAAGGCATCTTTGTATCCACCCCCAACCGATGGCATCCTCTGGCAGACTGGCTGCGACCCGAGCCGCATGCGGGCCTGCTGGATGCGCTGAAGATCAAGACCATGGTCGATGTACTGCCCGGTCATCTTCCCTGGCGTCTGGGCCATGTGCGGGTAATGGGTATCAAATCACATTATTTTCTGATGATCTGGAAACATCAGCGCTACGTCCCGGTGCTGCCCGCCGATCAGTCCGGCGTTGTCGACCCGCCGGCCGGCGGGAATCCGCCGCGCGACGAAACCAAGGAAGTGGTCCAGCGCTTTCCATAAATGCAGATGCTCGATGTCCGCGGCATGACACCACAGATGAAAGACGCTGCCTCGCTGCTCGAGATGATCAAACAATCGATAGAGTCGCATCAGCCAGTTCTCTTCCATGACAATCGCGCGGAACGCCGGCCATCGTGTTGCATGCGAACCTTGCGACGCGAAATTTCTGATCAATACACTGCGCGCATGCGGATAGAACTGCAGTGAGGTCGGCATCGCCAGTGGCTGATGGCCCGCATCCGGATACAGATTGCGGATGGTACGAGCATAGCGAAAGCCGGCACGTCGTACCATCTGCAGGTGTCGCGCACGATAGTGACCGCCGGGATAGCAAAAACCCGACACCTGACGGCCTATGCGCTGCTCCAGTTCAGTTTTTCCATCGATGATCTGGCGCCATGCCTCTGCATCACTCAGGATCGTCAGGTAGCGATGGTCGAACGTATGAGAAGCGATATCGAAATGCTGAGCCAACTCACGCGCCTGGGATGCAGACATCACCGGCGCTCCTTCGCTATTGTGAATCGGCAGATAAAAGCTCGCGTGCAGACCATGCCGCTTCAGCATATCGGCGATGCGCAGATCCAGCGGATGGCCGTCGTCCACCGACAGGCTGAAGGTCAGGCTATTCATGATTGCGGCGGCGCGACGACCGAGGCGGCGGGATCATGGGGCTCTCCCGGGCGCCGGCTGGTCACAGCCACCTCGGGTTTCAAAGTGTTGGCCTGAGCGTCCAGCGCAAACCGGCAGGCATCCACGATACCCGCTGCGGCACTGTCGAAGTTGTAGCGTCGCACATGGATTTGGCTGTTTTGACTGAAGCGTCGCCATAGTCTGGAATCAGTCAGCAAGGTCTGAGCACGGTCTGCCCACGCACGCGCATCGAGTTCGCGCACATAGCCATTCTGACCTTCGATCACCAGCTCGCCTGCTACACCGGCGTGCGGACTGACGATCACGGGCAAGCCCGACGCGCAGGCCTCATTGGCCACAATGCCCCAGACATCCGCGTGTGAGGGAAAGAGAAAAATCCGGGCGGACTGATACAGTCCGGGCAGTGACTGTTGCGATGCGAAACCCTGAAACCGTACATCCACCCAGCGCGTTTCTGCTTGTGCCTTGTCGCGCACCGTCTGATCAAGGCTGCCCGAGCCGACAAACAACAGACGCAGCCGTCGTTGCAAGCGTACGGCGGTCTCGCGTGCGACAGCCAGCGCAAACAACGGATCTTTTTCCGGTTCCATGCGCGAGCAGAAAATGAAATCGAATGGTCGCTCTGCAGCAGGATCCGGCGTAAACGCTTCGTTCGACACACAGAGCCAGGAGTAAAAGCAGCGCTGATCGGCGATGCCGTAAGAACGATACAAACGCTGACCGCCCTGACTGGCTGCGATAAATCCGCGTGATCCGCGAAAGACCAGGCGACGCAAAACCCGATGAACGAGCGATAGCGATTGTTCAGAGGTGTGCGTGCCATCCGTCATCGCGACATGGGCGATGTTTTTTGCTCTTGCCAGCAGAAACGCGTACAGGTGGGTCGGGTTGAAACCGTCCGTGATGATCACATCGGCTTTCAGGCGTGAGAGCAAAGGAATGACATCCGGATTATGGTGAATGTAGCGGCCCCGAAAAGTCAGGAATGAGTCCCGTAAAAAATGCTGTCTGAATTCCGAAGGCGGTAAATCCCAGAGCCGGTTAGGCTCGCGCGGCGTGCAGAAAACCGCATGAAAATCGACGCCGGGCCATTGCGCCAGCCGGTTGAAAATCGGTATGCGATACGGGGGCGGCGTGTTGGTAATCAGTGCGATACGCATTATCCCGGCTCTCCATCCAACAGGCGTGTCCGGCGTTGCCAAAGACGCTTGCGCGAATGCTGATGCCACCAGCCCAGCCATCCATCCAGGCGACCGCGGGTGACCGCATAGCCATGGCGAAGCTCATCGCCAAGGTGGCCCCGACACAAAGGTTTGATCAGAGGTGACAGCAGGCCCCGCGCGATGACCCAGGCCGGCAATTGATGCTTTGCGTACATTGCCCCGGTCCCTCGCGCTCGTAATCGTGCGCTTTTGAGTGCATTCGGGCTGACTGTAATATGCGGTGGCTCGACCCGGTGATGCACACGGGCTGCGGGTTCATGTGCGATGAGTGCGCCCGAGCGCAGGGCGCGCAAGATCATGTCGGTTTCCTCACCGGCACCAAACCACTGACCGACACCCAGCCTGCCATCGAAGCCGCCGATACGTTCAATCAGACTGTACTGAAAAAACAAAGTGATCGACGACACCGGAATGTCACGAAAACGCGAAGATCGCTGCCAGCTCAGTACACCCGCGGGCAGCGCGGTATCTTGTTCCACCCAGCGGCTGATGATGCCCTGAGGTCGATCTGCACGGCGGCTGCGCAGCCGGATGCGTTCCAGCGTCTGCGGTTCATACCAGCAGTCATCGTCGGGAAAGCCCAGCCATTGACCGGAAGCCTCGGCAATGCCGGCATTGCGCGCCAGCGCAAGGTTGGGTGGAGAAAAACGCAGATGACGAATCGCGAGTCCCAGACAACGCGCCCGGTGCAGGATGGGCATCAGCCGACCATCCGGATTCTGATCGACGACGATCACTTCGAAATCATGGAAGGTCTGGACCAGCAAAGATTCGAACAAACGATTGAGCTCGCTCGTCCGTCCGACCGTGGCCAGAACCAGTGAGAAGTCACGCATGACATGCTCCCGGCTGCGGAGTACGCGACGTATCGCGCCATCGCCGTACGCAATAACGTGCGGAATGCATCAGGTGCGACACCGGATTGAGTCCGGTATGAGCGAGCCTGACCCGCAGATCCTCACGCATCGCAGCGCTGCGCTCGCGCGTGGACAGACTACCCTCATGTTCCCGAAATGCGGTCAGTGGCACATTCATCTGCAGCGGCTCGTCTATCCGGGAGAGTCGCAACCACAGATCGTAGTCCATCGCATAGCGCAGCTTGGTATCAAAGCCGCCAGCCTGTAACAGCAGCGAGCGTTTGACGAAACAAGCCGGATGCGGAATGAAGTTGCCTCGCAAAAGCTGATGCTGGCTATAACGTGGTGCGGTGTAGCCTTCCGGTGTCAGCTGACCATCAATGACATTCAGGGTACGTCCGAACAGCCAGTTGCAGCGCGTGGTACGAAAGCTCTCGGCCACGATCTTCAAAACATCGGCATGCAAATAAAAATCATCCGAGTGAAGGAAGGCGACAATCTCACGGGTGGCAACCGCCAGACCCGCATTCATCGCATCACTGATGCCATGGCATCTGTTTTTAATCAGTGTGACGGGGTAATCGATCTGGCTGATTCGCTCCAGCGTGCCATCCGTTGATCCGCCATCGACAAAAATGTATTCAATATCCACTGCTTCCTGGCCAAGAACGGAGCGGATCGATTCGGCCAGCCAGGGTTCGCTGTTGCGAGTGCAGGTAATGATGGAAAAACCGGGGAGCAGAGGTGTCATAAGCGTCAGCAGGCAATAGGACCGGGTGGCAGGGAGTACAGTGCGAGCAGTCGGCCCGCAGCGTGGGTGGCGTCAGCGGGGGCGTGTAGAGAAACTGAGGTGTCTTTCACCGGCGTGTAATGCAGCAAGGCGTCGGCCAGCGCTTTCAGGTTCTTGTGCAGGCGCAGCTGATCGGGTCGGCTGGCATAGATGCTCAGCTCAGGGGTGCCGCCGCGGCGCAGTGCGAAAACCGTTTTGCCGAGCAGCAGTCCCTCCAGCACCGTTGAAGAACAGGCTTCTTCGCAGAGCGATGGCACCACGATCACCTGCGCACGCGCCGCCAGCTTCAGTGTCGCCTCGATGCTTTGCCAGCCATGAAATGTCACCTGCGGATAGCGTTGCCGCAGATGGGCTTCCTCTTCGCCGTCCCCGGCAATGTCGAGCGCAATATCACGTCCGAGGTACGGCGCCAGATGTTCCAGCAACGCGCCGACACCTTTGGCCGGATAAAGCTTCGCAGCGATAAACACCTGCAGCCGTGGGTCAGTGACAGATGCCCGGATAACCTCCCTTGCTGCCTGCACCTGTGCGGTATCAATGAAATTGTGAATCGTCATGCCCCAGCGGTACTCGCCAAAACTGCGCGCCAAATTACGGCGCAACATATCGGAGACGAATACAGTCTTGTGACGGCCAAAGCCGGCTTTCACCTCATGACGAAACCGGCGAACCGCGATCGCAGAAAGACTGCGCTGCAACCAGTTGGGGTGCCAGGTGCGGCAGCCAGCGCAGGCTTCCGGCGCTGTCTCGTGACAGACTTCACCGCGCCGAAAACGCGTGTGCGTCAGGCAGTCACTGCCCTGATCATGGCGTGTCTGCAAAAAATTGATCGTCGCTGGAAGGTAGTAGGCAACATTCGGCAAATGACCGTGATAGTGGATCACGTCATACTCACCAGCACGCCGCTGAATCGCCCTTGCAAAACGTCGGGCCAGCAGACTGCGTTTGCCTGGCATGAAGACACCCAGGGTCATTTCTTTCCAGCCGCTGAACTGACCGTGCAACTCAGGGAAAAATCGCCCGCCGAAATTGCGTAACTCGCTAACAGTCGTCGCCGGATAATCATCATTGCCCATCAGGTCCACCTGATGACCTGCCTCTCTCAGCGCACCGCAAAGCACCAGCACGTGACGCGCAAGTCCGCCCATCGAGGGTGCTGGTAAATCTTCACTGACCATCAGGATGCGCATCTCAGCGAACTCCCGGCAGGTAACGACGCGTCGATAGCCACAGTGCATGACGTTCATCGAAACTGACCACGAACATCAATCCGCCTGCGATCAGGGTAAGTGTCGAAGCAACCCCTAAAATCAGCATGCCGTTCAGACTGGCAGGCAACCAGTGTTTCAGTGGCAGCATCAGTAAGAGGGCACCGGTACCGGTCACCAGACCCGGCAGCCATGAAAGTCGTATCGTGTCCGACAGCGTGATCGGTATGGTGCGTTCATGGACATAGATCAGAAAGGCAGCAGTCATTAGCACCGATGCCAGTAAATGACCGATGGCTGCGCCGAAGATGCCGCCGGTCTGGGTACCGATGAAAACCAGCGGCACACCGATCAAGCCGCGCGCTAGCGCAAAGCTACCGGTGACGCGCGGATGACCGAGCCCGTCGTTGACCATCGAAGGGACATGCGTGAGCGAATCCGTCAGTAACCCCAGGGTGACCAGCAGCAGTACCGGATAACTGGCAGTGACAAATTCCGGCCCTACCCAGCGCCGCAGAAATTCTTCGCCGGTCAGCGCGATCAGGCCGAGTACGGCGAGATTGATGTAAGTCAGCAGCCGTGTCACGTCCAGAACCATGCGACGCAACTTCGTTGACTCACCGACAGCAGAAAGCGCCGATACACGCGGATAGATCACGCTGGAGAGGCGAGATGTGAGTCCCAGTATGCGGCTGGCCAATTGGGATGGCACCGCGTAAAACGCCAGTGCGACAGGGCCGGCCAGCGTGCCGATAATCAGCTTGTCCCCGTGCTGATGCAACATGGACGCCAGTCGTGACAAATAAGCGTAGGCAGAAAAGCGGCTGAGGTCGGATGCCACAGAGCGCCGTGGCCATGCGGGCGTAAGCTTCAGTTCCAGACGCGAGACCAGCCACACTAGCCACAGACTGTGCAGTGCCGATACTGCGATGCGCGCGCCGATCACGCCAGCCACACCGCCACCGGCAACTGCAATGGCAGCGGAGACGATATTGACCAGCACCCCGAAAAAAGCTTCACCTTGTGCTGCGCGGTCATAGCGCTGCAAGGCTTGCGGCACGATCATCAGGTAGTTTTGCCATTGAGAGATCAGAAATCCCAGTCCGGCCAGCTGCAACGCAAACAGTGTCTGCTCGGCCGGGATGACGGATGTTTTGAAAAAGAAGCTCAGCAGCGGCAATGCAAAGATATACAGCAGCACACAGCCTGTCAGTCCGAGTGCTGTGTAGAAAATGAATCCGAACCAGAATGTTTCGGAAAATCGTTGTTGGTCTTTTTGCGCATGGTAATGCGCGAGATAACGAATTGATCCGGCCGAGAGGTTAATGTCAAGTACACCGAAATAACCGACAACGGAACTGATCAGTGTGACGATGCCGAAGCCTTCCAGTCCCAGTCCACTGATCAGGAAAGGTACAGTGGCCAGCGCCACCAGCGCCGGAATGGCGGAGCCACTGAGGTTCCAGAGCGAGTTACGCAGTAGCATAGAGCGGTCGCTTGAGCGATGACTGGCGTCTGCCGGCATACTGCGTCAGATAAGGCAGAGCCAGAGTCAGACCGATCAGCAGCATGGTGCGAAACTCGATGACCGGCGTGCCAATCAGTAGCGTCGGCATCCAGAAAAGTAATCCTGCAAAGCCGGCATCAGCAAGCAGTGCGCTATTACCTTTCATTTTTTTTCGGTATCGAAGATAGTGCAAAGAAAAAGCGGCAAGCAGCACGAGGAAGGCTATCAGACCCACCAGTCCGGATTTCAGTATCAGATGACCAAAACCGCTGTGTACGAAATCAAATTTACCGAAGTGATAATCGAGAATGTCTTCATTGCCGTAATAGGTTCCCCAGCTGCCCAGACCGAACAACCAATGACCTTCGAGACTGCGGGCAGCTGCTTCAAGTTCATAAAACCGACTGACGTCGGTGCCGCGATCGGGACCTACGTCATATAGCAGGGAAGCGATGAAGCTCTGATTGCCCGTGCTGAAGCGCAGTCGCTGCTGGATCAGGATGCCGGCGGCCGGAATCATCGCCAGTGCACCTAATCCGCCCACCAGCAACCGGCGTTGCCAGGGGAGTCGCCACAGCAGAACCGCAAACATCAATGACAGCCCGATCAGCGATGATCGGCGAAAGGACAGTACGACCGTCGCGATTTCTGCAACCAGCCAGCCCAGCAGCAGTATGCGTCGGGCCAGTGACATGCGAACGCCGGGCATCAGTAGCAGCCACGCAAGGCAGAAGGCGGCCAGTGCCGCAATATAGTTGTCGCCGATGTCGAAATACACCAGTCGTATATCGAGGCTTTCAAAATTACGGTAAGGATTCGCGCTGTCACCACCAAAAGCCACATAACGAACCAGACCGAACACAGCGCGAATCGCGGCCAGCGACAGCATGAGCAAGAGAAGACGTTGCCTGTGCTGCTCGGTGGTCAGCGCAGTGACGAGCAATACGGTGAAAAGCAACATGTTGAGCACGTTGATAATGCCGCTGTAGCTGAATATCGCGGGCAGCTCCTGATCGGCCATCAGCCCCAGCGCCAGATGCGCGAGCAGAAGAAAACTGAAGGCCGCAAGAAACCCGGGGAAAGGCGATCGCATCAGCGTTTGGTGGGAATTGACGATGTTGCGGATCGCGAGCGCGGCACAGGCAAGCCAAAGCAAGAGGTTGAGAAGGGAAAAATAAAAAAGACCGGTGCCTCGCGCGTAGATGGTGTTTTCTTCCTGCAGCTGGCCCCAGGTGGAGGATGAAAAGAGAAAGAGGATCGCAACAAACCCCAGCGTGACCGCAGACGGCATACGTACACAAACCACCAGTACCACGGGTAGAAGAACCAGTGCGGCAAGCAAAATGAAAAACGGATCGCTTGCAGAGGTGGATGACATCGTCGGAGGATGCAGTTAGCTTGACAAGGGGGCGCGCGAATCAGACACGAAGGCGAGGTGCATCGCCGGCCCCGACCGAAGCTCTGACCGTAGCAGGCATCGCTTGCCTCAGCGTTTGCGCAGCAGTGAAATCCTGCACCGTCCTTTGAAGACCTTCGCGCAAACTGATCTGCGGCTCCCAGCCCAGACTGCGAAGACGGCTTGAGTCGAGCAGCTTTCTGGGTGCACCGTCAGGCTTGCTGCGGTCAAACGTGATATGACCTTCATAGCCCACCGCCTCTGCCACTTGCATGGCCAGTGTCGCGATACGGATTTCTTCGCCGCTACCTGCGTTCACATGCGAACACTGCGGCGCAGTTAGTTTATTCAGAACATCTCTTGGCTGGTTCATTAGCCACAGACAGGCATGCGCCATGTCATCGACAAACAGAAATTCCCGCAGGGCTTCTCCGCTGCCCCACACCTGAACTTCGGACTGACCGGTCTGCTGTGCTTCATGAAAGCGGCGTATCAGTGCGGGCAGCACATGACTGTCCTGCGCATGATAATTATCACCGGGGCCATAAAGGTTGGTGGGCATGATGCTGCGAAAATCCGTGCCGTATTGTCGGTTGTAGCTTTCGCAGAGCTTGATCCCTGCAATCTTGGCGACCGCATAAGGCTCATTTGTCGGTTCCAGCTCGCCACTGAGCAGATACTCCTCGCGCATCGGTTGGGGCGCGTTGCGCGGATAAATACATGAGGAGCCGAGAAAGAGCAGGCGCTTTATCCGGTAACGCCAGGCATGGTGAATGACGTTGGTTTCGATTTGCAGATTCTGATGAATGAATTCTGCAGGGTAGCTGTTGTTGGCATGAATACCGCCGACGCGGGCTGCCGCCAGATAGACGGTATCAATGGCATTCCCGGCGAAAAATTCATCGACCTGTTCTGTGTCGCACAAGTCAAGCTCATCATGGCCGCGCAGAATAAGATGGTTACTCCCGCGCTGGCGCAGCGCCCGAACCAGCGCTGAACCCACCATGCCGCGATGACCCGCGATAAAAATTCTTTCCATGGGCTGCTCACTCATGATGGGCAAAGGCTTCGAAGCCATTCTCGCGAATCAGTGCATATTTGCGGGCCGCAGCAAGATCGCAGTCGACCATTTCTCTGACCAGTGCATCAAAAGACGTGCGAGCCTCCCATCCCAGCTTTTCGCGGGCCTTGCTCGCATCGCCCAACAAAGTCTCAACCTCGGTTGGACGGAAATAACGCGGGTCAACGCGTACGATTACCTGGCCGGCTCTTACCCCCGCATGTTCGCCGGCGTGTTCGACAGAGGCACGGCTATCGGGTCCTGAGCCTCTCCATGACAACTGCATGCCCAGTGCGCGTGCCGCATGATCAACAAAATCCCGTACGCTGTGCTGCCGGCCCGTCGCAATCACGAAATCTTCAGGCGTATCCTGCTGCAGCATCATCCACTGCATCTCGACATAATCGCGCGCATGTCCCCAGTCGCGCTGCGCGTCCAGATTGCCGAGGTACAGACAATCCTGGAGTCCAAGCGCAATACGTGCCAGTCCGCGGGTGATCTTGCGTGTGACAAAGGTTTCGCCCCGTACCGCAGATTCATGATTGAACAGGATGCCGTTGCAGGCATAAAGTCCGTAAGCCTCGCGGTAATTCACGGTGATCCAGTAGGCGTATAGCTTCGCGGCGGCGTACGGACTGCGCGGATAGAAAGGCGTGCTCTCGCGCTGCGGTATTTCTCTGACCTTGCCGAATAGTTCCGAGGTCGAGGCCTGATAGAAGCGCGTCTTTTTTTCCAAACCCAAAATGCGTATCGCTTCCAGCAGCCGCAGTGTGCCCAATGCGTCGGAGTTGGCGGTGTACTCTGGCTCTTCAAACGACACCGCCACATGACTTTGCGCGGCGAGGTTATAAATTTCATCGGGCTGAGTTTGCTGGATCACGCGGATCAGCGATGCAGTGTCGGTCATATCGGCATGGTGCAGCACGAAGCGGCGCGGTGACTCGTGCGGGTCCTGATACAAATGATCAATACGTCCGGTATTGAGTTGAGAGCTGCGTCGCTTGATGCCATGAACCAGATAATTTTTGGACAGGAGCAGTTCTGACAGGTAGGCGCCATCCTGGCCGGTCACGCCGGTGATGAGTGCGACACGTTCATTGGGTTGATTGGTGGTTTCAGAAGGAATCATGTGTGCCGGCGTATCCTGAGTGATTGAGCATGGTGCTATTGTGCTGGGCTGCTGCTTTTACAGATTGCGCGTACTCATAGCAGCACACGTTACTGGAAATTGCTCAATAGCCGTCAGGATGATTTCGCTGCCAGCGCCAGTGATCAGCACACATGTCAGCGAGTTTTTTTTCAGCGCGCCAGCCCAACAGCGCGTGCGCGGCATCAGGCGAGGCATAACAGCTGGCGACATCACCGGGACGGCGCGCAGAAAAACGGATCGGTATTTTTTTTTCGCAGGCAGCTTCGAACGCAGCGACAGCCTGCAGCACACTGACACCACGACCGGTCCCCAGATTGACAGTGAAACTTCCCGTTTCGCTGAACAGACGCTCCAGTGCAGCCAGATGTCCACGCGCCAGATCCATCACATGAATGTAGTCGCGCACACCGGTACCATCCGGCGTTGGGTAATCGTCGCCAAAAATCGTGAGGCAATTGCGTCGGCCGATAGCCACTTGTGCGATGTAGGGCATTAGATTATTCGGCGTGTCGCGCGGATCTTCACCCAACAGGCCGGTTTCATGCGCGCCCGCCGGATTGAAATAGCGCAGCGTCGCAACCCGCCATTCCGGATCTGAAAACACGAGGTCGGTCAGACACTGCTCGACGATCAGCTTGGTACGGCCATACGGATTGGTAACTGATAAGGGTGCATCTTCGGTGATGGGTACACTGCGCGGTTCGCCGTAAACGGTTGCCGAGGAGCTGAAAACAAGTTTTCGGACGCCATGCTGATGCAAGGCGCGCAGCAGCGAGATGGTGCCGGAAATATTGTTGTCGAAATAATCTAGGGGCTGACTGACGGATTCACCGACGGCTTTCAGACCCGCAAAATGAATCACGGCCGACACCTCCTCTCGCTGCAGAAGCCGGCACAGGTTCACATGATCGCGCACATCCAGCAACTGGAAAGGCAGTTCGGTACCGGTTATCCGGGCGATGTGGGACAGTACTTTCGGCGAGCTGTTACTGAGATTATCAATGCCCATCACACGCCAGCCAGCTTCGAGCAGGCAAACGCAGGTATGAGAGCCGATATAGCCGGTCGCTCCGGTCACAAGTACTGATCGTGTCATCGGCGATCAGTGCAAAGAGATCGTATCGGAAGCATCGATAGGTCGTCTGCCGAACCCCCCGGTGATTGGCAGGCCTTGCAGGAAGTGCAGAAATTTATCCCTGACTTCAGGATGTTTCAGGGCGAATTCAACAGTGGCCTGTAGATAGCCTTGCTTGGTACCGCAATCGTGGCGCTTGCCTTCGAATTGATACGACAGCACTGCCTCGGATTGCATCAGCTGTGCGATGCCATCGGTCAGCTGAAATTCGCCACCGGCACCGGGATGCAGTTCGCGCAGGTGCCGAAAAATGGAGGGCGTGAGAATGTAACGGCCAACCACCCCCATGTTTGATGGCGCTTGTTCAGGTTGGGGCTTCTCGACGATGCCATGCAGTTTCAATAGCCGGTCGGCCACGGGCGAGCCTTCGACAATGCCGTAGGCGCGGCTTTGCTCGATCGGTATCGCTTCCACGCCGATGATGCTGCTGCCATAGTGGTCGTGCAGTTCAGTCATCTGCAGCATCACCGGTTTTTCTGCATCGAGCAAATCGTCCGCCAGTATCACCGCAAAGGGTTCATCATGGACCAGGCGCTCCGCGCACAACACGGCGTGCCCCAGGCCAAGTGCTTCCGCCTGTCGCACATAAAAGCACTGAACCTGGTCAGGTTTGATCTCGCGGATGACCTGCAGCAGCTCATCCTTGTGCCGCATGGCGAGTTCGGCTTCGAGCTCATAGGCTTTATCGAAGTGATCCTCAATCGCGCGCTTGTTGCGCCCGGTGACGAAGATCATCTCGGTGATACCTGCGGCAATCGCTTCTTCAACCGCATATTGAATCAGCGGCTTGTCGACGACCGGCAGCATTTCTTTCGGACTGGCCTTGGTCGCAGGAAGAAAACGGGTGCCAAGTCCTGCAACAGGAAAAACAGCCTTGGTGATTTTTTTGCGCATGCTCAGTTTTTTCGGGTCGATGCAGATTCGCATAAATTCAGTAAAAGAATCATCATGACGGCTGCAGCCATATCAAAACACCAGTCGAGCAGCGAGGCATTGCGGTAGGGCAGAAGGGACTGGAGACTTTCATCGATCAAGCCAAAAAGCGCGATGATGAGAAGACTGGCTACAGATTGCGCGCGACGATTTGCTCGTACTGAACGAAAGCACAAGATAGTCATGAAAGCATAAGCCAGCACATGCAAGGTTTTGTCGCCGATGCCGGACGCCAATGTGCTGGCGCTGCCCGGTATGGAACCGAGAGCGATCATCATGGCAAAAAAAACCAGCAGTATCGTCATCCCTGCAGGGCGCAGTGCCATCATCAGGCGCGGCCATAGGCATCGCTCAGGCGAACAATATCGTCCTCACCAAGATAGCTGCCTGACTGGACTTCGATCAGCTCGAGCGGAATTTTTCCCGGGTTTTCCAATGAGTGAATCACGCCGACACCGATGAACGTGCTCTGGTTTTCTGTCAGCAGATAATCCTTTTCGCCATCAATGACGCGAGCGGTGCCAGAGACGCCGATCCAGTGCTCAGCCCGGTGATGGTGCATTTGCAATGACAGGCGTGCGCCCGGATGCACGGTGATGCGTTTGACCTGAAAACGCGAACCTTGTCCAATCGCGTCATAGCTGCCCCAGGGGCGGATGACTTGTTTATGCCAGGTAGCTTCGCTGCGGTCTCGACTTAGCAACTTGTGCACCAGCTTTCGGGTGTCTTGCGAATGCGCGCGATCCATCACCAGCAGTGCATCGGGGGTATCAACAATGATGGCGTTCTTCAGACCGATCGCAGCGACCAGCCGGATATCTGAATGCACCAGACAATCATCGCAGTCTTCGATGACCACATCACCGTGCACTGAATTGCCTTGTGCATCATGGTCGCTGATTTCCCACACTGATGACCAGGAGCCGATATCGGTCCAGCCGGCATCCAGCGTCACCATACCTGCGTTGCGAGTGGGCTCCATCAGCGCATAGTCAATCGCAATATCCGGGCATTCCGAATAAGCGCGAGCACCCAACCTGAAAAAGTCGGCGTCTTTGCTCATCGTATCGATAGCACGTTCGCAGGCCTGCAGTACCTCCGGTGCGTGGATGGCGGCCTCGCTCAGCAGCTGACTGCAGCGAAACAGGAACATCCCGCTGTTCCAGAAATGACGGCCGCCACTGAGATAGGCCTGTGCTGTCGGCAAATCGGGTTTCTCGACAAAGCCTTCAAGCCGGCGGACGTGTCGGCTGAAAGCCTCGCCGGCGTATAAATACCCGTAACCGGTTTCGGGTGAATGGGGCTGTACACCGAAGGTCATCAGCAAGCCCTCGGTCGCCGCTTCAGAAGCTGCGCTGACAGCATCGAGAAAGGCATCGCTGTCGTCGATGATATGGTCACTGGGCAGAACCAGCATCAGCGCATCCTCATCCTGACTTTTCAGATACAAGGCAGCGCTGATGATTGCCGGTGCTGTTCCGCGCCGGTGAGGCTCCAGTATCAGGGTGGCGTCGTCGATACCGGTCTCTCGCAACTGCTCTGCCACCAGAAAACGCGCATCCTCATGGGTGAGCAGCAAGGGCGGACGAGTGCCGGGCCACTGGCAGCGGCGCAGCGTTTGCTGCAGCAGACTGCTGTCGCCTTGCAGGCGCAGGAATTGTTTTGGATGACTCTCGCGCGACAAGGGCCAGAGCCGCGTGCCGGAGCCACCACACAGAATGACGGGTACCAGAGATAGGGCGCTCATGCGATTCAGTGGGTTGTCACGTTCATGAAATAGGCGCGGGTATAAGCATGGACCAGCGGATCCTGAGCAATCGACGACGGATGCGCCCATCGGTATTGGGCGTGCTGCGATTGCGGCAGCTCGAGTGCGACATCGCCTGACCAGAGACGATGCGCGAGGGCGATGTAATGGGTACCGCTGCGCGTTTGGCCACGAAAATTATCCGGATAAAAATGCTGATATACCCCGGTAAAGACACTTTGTTCCATAGCGAACGACTGGCCGAGTTCAGCCAGTGTGATTCGTGCGAAAGCCTGATCCAGCGTTTCATTTTTCTGAATGCGCCCGCCTGGCACGAACCAGCAGCTCTGCGCGGGCGGATTTTTTCGCCAGCCCAGCAGGACACGATGATCCTGATCTTCGACCAGCAGATCGATGGCGATCAGTGGTGCGTTTTCGATTACTTGTTCAAAGACTTCATCAGGCAGCAGACGTGAACAGAGGTTCGAATCATTGGCCAGCGCGTCGCTATTAATAGGCATTGGTATCCGTCCATCCCTTGAATGCGGTCCAGAGAATGATCTTCAGATCCATCCGGAACGACCAGTGCCGGATGTAGTGCAGATCAAGTGCGATGCGGCGAGCCATTTTTTCCTGCGTATCCGTCTCGCCGCGACAGCCATTAATTTGCGCCCAGCCGGTGATGCCGGGTTTGACGCGATGACGCTGCATGTACATCATGAGTTTGTCTTTGTACAAATCATTGTGAACAAGGGCGTGCGGTCGCGGACCAACGACGGACATGTCGCCTTTGAGTACATTCAGAAATTGCGGCAGCTCATCCAGACTGGTGCGACGCATGAAACGTCCTATCGGTGTGACGCGCGGATCATCACGAGTGGCTTGGGTGATCTGGCCAGCGCTTTCCTGATGCGGTTTCATGCTGCGGAATTTGTATACATCAAATCGTTTGCCGTTCAGGCCGAGCCGGGGCTGTCGGAAAAATATCGGCCCGGGTGATGAGTATTTGATGACGACGGCGAGTACGACGAACAGAGGTAGCAGAAAAATCAACACCACCAGCGCGAAACTACGGTCAAACAGAGCTTTGGCTACACCGCGCAGTCCGACGCTCGGAGGATGATTCAGATCGATCATCGGTATGCCCAGAACATCCCGGTGACGATGGCTGAGCACGGTCATGGCATCGGTGTCAGGCACCCAGCGCAGATCAACGAGCATCTGGCACAACAGCGGCTGCAGCTGATGCCAGCGTGCCATTTCGGTAAAAGGCAGCGTAATCCAGACTTCGCTGATGCCGTGGCGGGTGACGGCTTCGCTGATTTGATCTGCATGCCGCAAACGCTCGATATCATCATCGATCAGCAGATTTTCATCAGGTTCGTGGACTGCGACGACGCGATAGGCAAATCGGCGCTGTTGCTTTATGCGACGATGCAGTGTCTGTGCCGTTTTCCCATAGCCAATCATGAGCACTCGCCTTGAACGTGTTTTTTGATCTGACAGTGACGCTGGTTTACTGTGGCTGGCCTCGGTGGCGGCAGAGGGTACGGTGAGTGTCGGGTTTTCCGCAGCAAGATTGTGCATGGCAGTGATGATTTTCCTGATCGCGCAGTTCAGTGGATTCCAGTCGGGTCAGCCGGATGTTTTTTCGGCCGAGAGGGAAGAATCGAATTGGACAGCGGATGAAAATCCCGAGTGCCATTTGTTGTGTCGCCTCAAATGACCGGAGGTGCCAGATGCCGAGGGGCGGGGCGAGGATCGATGAACGCAATGCGCTATCATTGTTGCCATGAACGATAACGAAACACTACGGATGTATGACCTGGTCGGCGGTGATGAAAAGCTGCGCGAGCTGGTCGATCGCTTTTATGACCTGATGGATCTGGAGCCGGGTTTCGCCGAGCTGCGTGCGATGCATCCGTCATCGCTCGACATCTCAAGGGATAAGCTGTATCACTTCCTGTCTGGCTGGACTGGCGGCCCGGACTTGTATACCCCGCGCTATGGCCAGGCTTTTCTTCGTGCGCGGCATTTGCCATTCCCCATTGGCACATCAGCGCGTGACCAGTGGCTGACCTGCATGCTGATGGCGATGCAGGATCTGGGTCTGGAAGAGGAAAAGCAGGACGTGTTGTTACAGGCGTTTTTCAAGACAGCCGACTGGATGAGAAATCAGCCAAACTAAAACGCACTGTTAATATTTTTAGTTTGCGCTGGGGATTACAGCAGTCCGTGAAAGGGAATGACCTGCACGAGATCGCCTGCTTTCACATCACCTTGCTCATGATCCAATATAACCATGCAGTTGGCTTCTGACATTGAGCTGAGAATTCCTGAGCCTTGTGAGCCCGTGATGCGCACACTCTGCACGCCCTGTGCGTTGGTGCTCAGTATGCCGCGCTGATATTCAGTGCGACCAGGTTTTTTTCTCAAGTTTTCGCTGCTGGGCGCAGTCAGCATCAGTGCTTCAGGCAGGCTGGCCCCCATGCGCAGGTACAGTGCATCGCGCGCAAAAAAATAAAAACTGACCATGGTGGCGACTGGATTGCCAGGCAGGCCTAGTAGTAGGGCGCTGTCAGTACCACTGGTGATTTCTCCGAACGCCATCGGTCGGCCGGGACGCATGGCGATTTTCCAGAACAGGACTTCACCCAGACGTGCCATCATTTTTCGCGTGTAATCGGCATCGCCCGAAGAGACGCCACCGGAAGTGATAACGACATCGGCGAGGCTGCAGGCTTTGCGCAGTGCGGTTTCCAGCGCAGCCGGTTCGTCTTTCACCACGCCCATGTCAATCGGTTCGCAACCCATGCGATCCAGCATGCCGTGCAGTGTGTAGCTATTACTGTCGTAGACCGAGCCCTCATCCAGAGCCTCGCCGGGGGTACGCAATTCATCGCCCGTCGAGAAATAAGCGACACGCAGCTTGCGGTGTACGCTGATCTTGCCAATGCCCAGCGAGGCAATCAGGCCCAGATCGGCCGGCGTCAGGATTTTTCCTTGCATAACAGCGGCGCTGCCCATCGCCAGATCTTCACCGGCCAGACGACGGTTGTCACCGGGTCGGACCTTGCCGCTCGGCAGTGTGACCTCGGCCTCGCTGGTCGGCGAGACCAACTCATTGGGCACTACGGTGTCGCAGCCTTCGGGCATGACGGCGCCCGTCATCACGCGAACGCAGTCGCCGCGGGTCACAGCACTGTGAAAAGGTTTTCCCGCATAGGCGACACCGATCACGCGTAGCGTCACAGGCTGATCGCCGAGCACGCTGCCGTGGACGGCATAGCCATCCATCGCTGAATTGTCATGCGCGGGCACATTGATGAACGAGATGACGTCATCTGCAAGCACCCGACCGAGCGCTGCTTTGAGTGGCAGTACCTCTGTTTCGGTCAGAGGTGAAACGAAACTTCGGATGAGCTGGCGCGCCAGCCGCACGGGCAGATGGTCAGCGTCATAGCCCGGCAGGCGACTGGCAAGTTCGGACAGACGGGAGGCAGTCACGATGTGGTTGATGCTGATGCCGACTATCCGCCGATGTAGGACATTTCGACTTTGCGCACCGGACGCTCAAGGCCTTCGGTTTGCTGCGTGCGCAGTTCGGAATAGCGGTCCTCGCGTTGCGACCACAAATGCGCAATCGCGGTGGTGATTTCTTCATCGCTGTGGCCCTGGCGTACCAGTGCGCGCAGATCATGACCGCCGGTCGCGAACAGGCAGGTGAATAATTTGCCCTCGGTCGACAGACGTGCGCGATTGCAATCGCTGCAGAAAGCCTGGGTGACACTGGAGATCACACCGATCTCGCCACTTCCATCCTGATAGCGCCAGCGTTCAGCGGTCTCGCCGGTGTAGTTGGGCTCGATTTCTTCGAGTGGCATGATGTCGTGGATACGGCGAATCACTTCGGCCGAAGGGATGACTTCATCCATTTTCCAGCCATTCGATGCGCCGACATCCATGTATTCGATGAAACGCAGGATCACCGGTGAGCCTTTGAAGTGGCGCGCCATGGGCACGATCTCCTGATCATTGACACCACCTTTGACGACCATGTTGACCTTGATCGGTCCCAGTCCGACTTTCTGCGCCACCTCAATGCCATGCAAGACTTCAGCTACTGGAAAATCCACATCGTTCATGCGCTGGAAAGTGGTTTCATCCAGCGAATCTAGCGATACCGTGACGCGCTGCAGACCCGCGTCTTTCAGTGATTGCGCTTTTTTAGCCAGCAGCGAGGCATTGGTCGTCATCGTCAGATCCAGCGGGCGACCCTCGGGCGTCTTGATGACGGCCAGCATTTCGATCAGCTTTTCGATATTTTTACGCAGCAGCGGCTCACCGCCGGTGAGACGAATTTTTTCGACGCCATGCGCAACAAAAATTTTTGTCAGTCGTGTGATTTCCTCGAAAGACAGCAGTAGATTTTGCGGCAGGAATTCATATTGGTTGTCGAAGACTTCCTTGGGCATGCAGTAGACGCAGCGGAAGTTGCAACGGTCCGTTACTGAGATGCGCAGATCGCGCAAAGGCCGTGCCATGCGGTCAGAAAGAAGTCCGGTCGCAGCGGTGAGCGTCTCCGGGATGTGCGGTATCGCTTGCAGATAGCGCAGGTCGGCAACGGGGATGATACGTTCTGTCATGGTGTTCCGATGCAGCGCGGCCCTGCAGTGCAGGGCCGGCCGGAGTCTGAGTTTATTTCAACGGCAAATAAGATACCACGAGGCCGGTTATCGCACAGGCCAGAATCAGTCGTATGGTGCCCACTTTAAAGCGCAGCAGGGCGATGGCCGCGAGTGTCGCGATGGCGATCGCAACCCAGTCCCAGCGGGCGGGTGGCTGGGCCAGATGAAACACATGCCAGGCAAAGAAAACCGTCAGGCTGGCAATGACGCCGACCACCGCGGCCGTGATGGCGGTCAGCGGTGCGGTCAGGCGTAAGTTGTCGCGCGTGGCTTCAACCAGCGGACCGCCGGCGAGAATGAAAATGAACGAGGGCAGAAAGGTGAAGAAAAACGCCACCAGCGCGCCAGCGGTACCGCCGACCAGCAGCGCCATCGGCCCGAAAACCTCCCGCGTCCAGCCACCGACAAAGCCAACGAACGCGACGATCATGATCAGCGGTCCGGGGGTGGTTTCGCCCAGAGCCAGACCATCGACCATTTGCACCGCCGAGAGCCAGCCGAAATGATCGACCGCACCCTGATAGACATAGGGCAGTACCGCATACGCACCGCCAAAGGTCATCAATGCGGCCTTGCTGAAAAACCAGCTCATCTGTACCAGCGGGCTGTGCAATCCCAGGGTTGCGGCGAGCACAGCCCAGATCAGTGCGCCGATCGCCAGACCGGCCGCCGAGGTCAGGATGAGCTTGCGCCAGCTGAAGCGTGCGTGTTCGGGTGGCGGCGTGTGATCATCGATCAGCGCCGGTCCGTACGAAGGTGCGCTGCCGGGCGCATGACCACCGGGATGAAAAGCAGCTGGCAGCCAGTGCGCGCCGAGGGCGCCGGCAAGACCCGCGCTGATGATAATGAGTGGGAAGGGCAGGTGCAGCACCGCAATGCTGATGAAAGCGAGCACCGCGATGGCGACCAGCCAGCGGTTTTTCAGGCTGCGGCTGCCGATGCGCCAGGCCGCTGCCAGAACGATGGCGACCACCGCCGGTTTGACGCCGTACAGCACACCGGCGACGACGGGGATATCACCGAAGGACAGATAAATCCAGGACAGCAGGATCAGGATCAGCAGGGAAGGCAGTACAAACAGCAATCCCGCGATGATGCCGCCGAGCGTGCGATGCATCAGCCAGCCGATATAGATGGCGAGTTGGGTCGCTTCCGGCCCCGGCAGCAGCATGCAGTAATTCAGCGCATGCAGAAAACGTTGTTCCGAAATCCAGCGCTTGCGTTCGACCAGATCGGTATGCATTAGCGCGATCTGTCCGGTCGGACCACCGAAACTGATGAAGCCGAGTCTGAGCCAGTACCAGATCGCTTGTGACAGTGAAACCGATTCGGGCGCGCTCATTTACATATTCGGGTAGTTCGGTCCGCCACCGCCCTCGGGTGTGACCC
>JACCDX011577819.1_pt1 | contig 23685 bp, 40 predicted proteins | sample 7449681 | NCBI WGS metagenome assembly JACCDX01 (sample SAMN15323450, study PRJNA562643) | freshwater metagenome | isolation source: river surface water | place: USA:Blue River Watershed | collected 2017-08-18
ATCCCCGGCACAGATGCCGCCGACTTTCAAGCATTGTTCGAGCAAGTCAAAGGTGGTGCGTTCTTGGACGCATTCAACGTGCTCAAGGGTGCTGGTGCGATTAGTGAAAAAGAAGGTGAGAAAGCAACTGCCGCCCGCACGCGCATGTCGATTGCACAAAGCGAGCAAGAGTTTGTCAAAGCTGCCCGCGAGTACCAAGACGTTGTTCGCAAGGGTGTGGAAGTCATGCAGAAAAAGGCTACCGGTGGCGCGGCTCCCGTGATGCCCGCTGGTGCTGCACCCGCCGCCGCTGGCGGTGCCAAATTCTTAGGGTTTGAATAATGCCAATAGCACGCTTCCAACTACCAGACGGTCGCGTTGCTCGTTTTGAAGTACCCGAGGGTACGTCACCCGAGCAAGCACAAGCAATGATTCAGGCGCAATTGCCTAGTCTTGCCCAACCGCAAGCTCAACTTCCCGATGCCTTGCGCCCCTCGGTTGCACAACCCCCTGCGGCCTTGCCACCCGAGGTGCCCGGTGCACGCAAGGAACTCAGCACCGCGCAACGGATGTATCAAGCCGCACGCCCCTACGTTGCCCCCATCGTTGAGGCTGGTGGTGCAATCGGTGGTGGTCTGATTGGCGCAACCGCTGGCACGTTTGGCGCTGGCCCCGTGGGTACTGCCGCCGGTGGTGTCGCGGGTGCTGGCTTGGGCTACGGGATTGCCAAAGAAGCCTTGGAAGCTGCCGATGTGGCCGCAGGTGTCAAGGCACCCCGCCAAGGTGCCGCGCAGGTCGTAGAACCTGTTCGCAACGTTCTCGAGGGTGCAACCTTTGAGGCAGGTGGTCGCGTGGCTGGGCCTTTGATCGCCAAGGGTGTGGGCAAAGTCATGGACCTGCGCCAGATTCCCAAAAACAAAGCCGCAACGTTGGCTCGCGCGTCACTTGGGCCTGATCTTGATCAAGCCGTAAACGCCCTGCGAAATGCGCCTCCGGGGGCGAGTGTTGCCGAGGTCACTGCAAAGATTCAAAACCCTGCATGGCAGGCGCTCGTGAAAGACACCTTGGAGAAAAGCCCAAGCGGTGCTCAGTACCTCACCAAGTTCAATCAATTGAGCCACGACGAGGGTGTCAACGCATTGTCCAAGCTGGCAGGTGGCACAACGGCTGCTGAGACTCGCGCCACCCTTGAGAATGCCAAAAACGCGCTTAACACGATGACCGGACCTCAGCGTGACGCTGCCCTTAACCGTGCCAATTTGGGCAAGTCTGTGGCCGAATACGAGGCTCAGGCTGCCAAACTGGGCGTGGAAGCCGCAGCCGAGGTGCAGAAGGTGCGCGATCTCATCAGTGCGGGTAAGGCCGCTGAGGCATGGGCACGACTCGATCTGATCAAACGCAACCTGCCAGTCGGTGCGACCAAGTTCACACATTTTGGTGAACTTTCAAAAATGACAGACGAGTGGGCGAACAAGGCAGCAACTGGTTCGTTAGACGCAGGTGCCGCAGCACGTCAGGCTCAAGGTGCAGCAGATGCTCTACGCGCAGTTGGCATCAAGCCGTTAGAAGGTGAACCCATCGTTCGCAGCATCAATGCTATTGGTAATAACCCTGCATTTGCCGGTAACGACGTGTTGCAAGGTGCAATCAAAAATGTGGCCGACGACATTGGCAAATGGACAAAAGTTGAAGGAATCATTCCCGCAGAAGCCCTTGACGCCATTCGCAGAAACTCGGTCACTGCTGCTATTCAACAGCTTCGTCCCGGCATGGATGCCACCGCACAGCGCAATTTAACCGCCAGCGTGCTGAGTAAGATCAAACCTGCGATAGATGATGCCATGGAGGCCGCTGGTGGCACTGGCTACCGTCAATACTTGGCCGACTATGCCAAGGGTATGCAAAAGATTGCCGAGCGCAAGTTGTCTGGTGAAGCCCTGAATCTGTGGAAAACCAACAAGGACGAGTTTGTGCGTCTGGTGACCAACGAGTCGCCTGAGACAGTGGAGAAGATTTTGGGTCCGGGCAAGTACAACATTGCCACTGAGTTGGCTGACAGCACGATGTCTGTGCTCAAGTCGCAAGCGGACAAGCGAATTGCGCAACTCGCGGCAAGTAAACAGGCCAGTGATGGTGAACAGGCTTTGACAACATTGTTGCGTGAACATGGCTCAAAAGTTCGCTTACCCTCATGGTTAAGTTTTTGGGGCGCTGCCACCAACAAGACCATCAGCGAGTTGGAAAAAGCCGTCGGTAAGAAAACCATGAAGATACTGGCTGACTCGGTGCAGACCCCCGAGGGTGCCGTGGGGTTGTTGGAGTCTTTACCCGCGACTGAGCGCAGCCGTGTGCTCGGGTTGTTGACCGATCCAAACAAGTGGTCCTCGGGTGCGAAGGCCGCTGTAACTGGCACCACGTCGATGGGTGTCAACGCTTTGGCCCCTGACCGATACAATACAAACGCCCTTGCCGAACAACCTGTAAGGGTCATAGAATCTCGTGGCCAATAAGGAATAAAGATGGCATCACTTTCACCCGCACCAAAGCTACAGTTCTTCGGGACCGATGGATCACCCCTTGTCGGTGGCAGGCTGTACACCTATGCCGCAGGAACCACGACTCCTTTGGCCACTTACACCGATCACACTGGCAACACAGAAAACACCAACCCTGTGATTCTGGATTCCAATGGTCAAGCGAATGTGTGGCTACCTGACACCACCTCGTACAAGTACGTGCTCAAGACTGCCGAAGATGTCACCCTGTACACGGTTGACTATGTCTCTGTGCCACTGACATCAAACTCATTCGCATCACCTCCACCCATCGGCAACGATGTACCCAACTCGGCCACGTTCACCACATTGAACGTAACCGATGCCGCGGTGTTTGAGAGCACCGCTGACTTCACAGAGGCTGTGGACTTCTCGGGTACGGGTGCCATCAAGTTGAACGTGGGCACCACGGCTCAACGTCCAGCAAGCCCTGTAACTGGCGAAGTGCGCTACAACAGCACCACTGCTCAGTACGAGGGGTACAGCAACGGTCAATGGGGTCTGTTGGGCGGTGGCGCTACCGGTGGCGGTGGTGATCGCATCTTCAACCTGAACGGTCAAACCGTCACGACTGATTACACAATCCCGACCGGCTCCAACGCGAGCACGGTCAGTCCTCTTTCAATTGCCAGCGGTGTTACAGTAACTGTTCCATCAGGCAGCAACTGGGTCATCCTGTAAGGAGAAAAAATGAGTTCTGTTGTTCTTACCGGCGACACCTCGGGTTCGGTTACGCTAACCGTCCCTCTGGTTGCTGGCTCAAATACTGCAACGCTTGCCGCTGCTACTGGCACACACTTCCCGTTTTCCGCTGGTACTGCTGTCAATAGCACCTCGGGCACTTCGATTGACTTCACCTCGATTCCGTCTTGGGTGAAGCGGATCACGGTGATGTTTAACGGCACGAGTTTGAATGCCAGCGGTTCGATCATTATTCAAATAGGTTCTGGCTCCTTTACAACATCCGGGTACGCTGGTGCCTACGGGTTTTTTCAGAATGCTGGCGCTAGTTCTTTAACAACAACGACACAAGGATTTGGTGTTTTCTACACTCAAGGTTCCGTTGATGTTCAAGTTGGTACAGTGGTTCTTACAAACGTAAGTGGGAATACTTGGATTTCATCTGTAAATGCCGCAAATACTAACGGTGGTGTTGCTTATGGTGGCAGTGGCACAGTAACCCTTGGTGGCGTTCTTGATCGTGTACGCATTACCACAAGTGCTGGCACAGCCACCTTCGACGCTGGCTCCATCAACATCTTGTTTGAGTGAGGAAAACATGAAACGAATCGAAGTAAACGCAGTAACCGGTGAATCACAAGAAGTTGATTTGACCCCTGAAGAAGTGGCGCAAGCACAAGCACAACACGCCGCATGGCAAGTTGAAGAAACTGCTAGATTGGCTGCCAAAGCCGCTCAAGAAGCAAAACAAGCCAAGTTTGAAGAATGGCTTAAAACTCAAGGATAAATATGCCTGTAACTCTCAACGCATCAACATCGAGCGGGTTCGCTGCAACTGCGGATAACAGCGGTGTCTTGACACTCCAGAGCAACGGTACATCTGCCGCTAGTGTCAGCGGTAGCAACTTTCAAATGGACTCTGGTTATGGCTCTGTAGCCACGGCCTACGGTTGCCGCGCTTGGGTGAACTTCAACGGCACGGGTACTGTAGCTATTCGTGCAAGTGGTAATGTGACTAGCATCACGGATAACGGTACTGGTGATTACACGGTGAACTTCACCACGGCGATGCCGGATGCGAATTACGCGGCAAACGTAACTACACAATCAGGTGGTATTGCAGGTGCGGTTACTTTAGACGCATCAACAGCAAGAACAACAACCACGTTGCGAGTAGGCGCTTTAACAACGGCTGGAGCGTTTGTAGATTCTGCTCAAATGGGTATATCAGTATTTCGCTAAGGACTAACCAAAATGAACCAACGAATCATTTACTCAACAGACGATGGTGGCGTGGCTGTCATTGTTCCAGCACCAGAGTGCGGTTTGTCCATTGAAGCAATTGCTGCCAAGGATGTACCTGCTGGCAAGCCTTACAAAATCGTGGATGTCGCTGACATTCCAACTGATCGCACATTCCGTGACGCGTGGGAGTATCAAGCATGATCGTCATCAACATTGACAAAGCAAAAGCAATAGCACACGACAAGCGCAGGGCTGACAGAGCCGCTGAGTTTGCACCCTTGGACATCAAGGCAACAATTCCAAGTGAAGCTGTTGCGGCTGAGGCTGCGCGTCAAGCTGTGCGCGTCAAGTATGCTGAGAAACAAACAGCCATTGATGCCGCACAAACCGTGGATGAACTGAAAGAGGTGATGTAATGGCAGTAACGATTAACGGTTCCGCTGGAGTCACCACAAACTCTGGCGCTGTGTACAACGGTATTGCCGCAGGCACCGCTGTTGCCAGTACCTCGGGTACTTCGATTGACTTCACAAGTATTCCGTCTTGGGTGCGTCGGATTACTGTGATGTTCAATGGTGTTAGTTTAAATAGTTCGTCATCTATCCTTGTGCAATTAGGTGTTGGGTCTACGCCAACAACAACAGGATATACAGCATCTCAAATGTATTGGATTCAAGGCGCTGGCGGGTACGGTGGTGCAAATTCAACTAGCGGTTTTCCTACACAAATGGGACTTGCGGGTTATGTAATGCACGGAACAATGGTTTTTAGCTTATTGAGTTCAAATACATGGGTTGGCGGCGGCACGTTGATAAATCAAGTAACAAATTCTTATATGACAACCAGTTGTGGCAGTATTGCTTTAGGTGGGGTGTTAGGAATGGTTCGCATCACAACAGCAAACGGAACCGACACCTTTGACGCTGGTTCAATCAACATTCTGTATGAGTGATTCCGTAGAAACAAAACTGGCGGTACACGAGGCCGTGTGCACGGAACGCTACAACAACATCGAGAGGTCATTGCGCGATGGTGACAAGCGCATGAACAAAATTGAAATGTTGTTGTACGGCGTGATCATCGCCGTGTTGTTCGGACCCGGTGTTGCTGCTGAGTTTTTGAAGAAACTGTTGGGGTTGTGACATTGATCCGTTCAGCCTTTTACTTCTCGCTCAAAGTGCTGTCTCTTTTATCAAAGAAGGCTGCGACATGCTCAAAGAGGGCCAAGTGGCTGTCGATGAGTTTCGTGAACAAGCTGAAGGGCTTGTCGGTCAGGTTGAAGAAATCTATGGAACATTTGAGAGCCTGTGGAAATGGGCTCTTTCTCTATGGGATCAGGTATTCGGTGACAAGAACCAAAAACCTGAACCAACCGCCGAAGTACAAACCAGCACTCGGGTGGAGAAAAAGGCAAGTGTTAAACAAGCAGACCCAGACCCCGAGATTCTTCAGATGCGCGTGGTGCACGAAGTTAGCCAGCGCCTTGGGCAGTTTTTCGACATTCAACAAAAAATCGCAAACCACTACAGGGACTTGGAACTTGAATCGTTGAGCGTTTATGACCCAGACCAGAACAATGCCAAGAAAGCAATTGAGCGTGTCGAGGTCGAGTTGCAGATGGAATACTTGGGCGTGCAGATCAGAGAAGTGATGGTCTACGCACCCAAAGAGTTGAAGAATTTGTATTCGCGATTTTTAGAGATGTACGGCAGAATTGAAGAAGAGCAAGAGTTTGCCCGGCAACAGCAGATCATGCAGGCTAGGTACAAAAGGGCAAGGGAATGGCGACATCGCAATCTAAGAATCGAACTAGCAATGTGGGCCGTGGCGGCAATGGTCGTGTGGCTGGTGCTGGTGGGGATGATGACGCAAATAGCCTTACTCAGTGGGCAATCGTTGGAATGGTTTTCTTTGGAGTCGTTTGTTTCGTTTGTCTCCCAATTTCGGCGATCCTCTTGATTGAAGCAAAAAAGACAAACGTGGCAGCACAAGCCGCACTGATGGAAACAAAGAAACTGCAATCGCAAATCAAATCGAAAAAGGAACAGGACGATGAATGACATACTTAGTGGGTTGCTTAAAAGTGTTGCTCCAACTCTTGCCACTGCTGTTGCTGGCCCTCTGGGCGGTGCTGCTGTTAGTGCTATTGCTGCCAAGCTTGGTGTTTCCGATTCTGTGGAAGCCGTTGCTAAAGCTATCACAGGTGATCCAGCGGCTGCTGCCAAACTTCAAGAACTAGAACTCGAGTTCTACAAGACGGAACAAGCCAACTTGACCTCGCGGCTCGAAGCAGACATGAAGTCCGACTCATGGCTGTCAAAGAACATCCGACCCATGGTGCTAATCTTCTTGTTGGTGGCCTATAGTGGCTTTGCCATCGCGTCCATCTTCGAGTATGAAACCCGTGGCGCGTATGTCGAACTGCTGGGTCAATGGGGTATGCTTGTGATGTCCTTTTACTTCGGTGGTAGGACTATGGAAAAAATTGCAGACAAGGTGAAAAAATGATTGAACTCTTAAAGATGTGGCTGATGAAGCCCGTAGTCAAACCAACGGTGGAAGAAGTGGAAGTCCAAGTCTGGGCTTTTGTTGTTCGTTCCATCACCATCATGGTCCTAGGAATTGCTTTTGGTGTTCTCTACGCAGTGGCTTTTGTGCCTGAGGACGAAGTCCTTGCGCCAATTGATGCAGTGTTTCTTGAGATCCTCAAAGCAATCGCCTTCATGGGCGTGGGCACCATGGGTGGTATTTCTGGCCGCAAAGCCACTACAGCAATCGCAAAAGCAATCGTAGGAGAAGAAGATGAACCTAAGTGAACACTTTACATACGAAGAACTGACCCACACTGATCACCGCACACTGGGCAACGATCCCACTGAGCACGAGAAGTGCATCATTGATGGCAAAGAGGTCATGGTCAACGCTTCTGCCAACTTAACACGCTTGGCCAACTTCCTCGAGCAACTCAAAATTGTTTTGGGTGGCAAGCCAATCATGGTCAACAGCGCCTTCCGCTCTGAGGCCGTGAACACTGCTGTGGGCAGCAAGAACACCAGCGATCACCGTCGCGGTTGTGCCGCTGACATTCGTGTGCCCGGCATGACCCCCGACCAAGTGGTGCGTGCGATCATCGCCAGTGACCTGCCGTACCAACAGGTCATCCGTGAGTTTGATCGTTGGACCCATGTGTCCATCACCACCAACGAGGGTGACACACCCAAGAAGTCCAAGTTGATCATTGACAAGCAGGGGACTCGGGCTTTTGTTTGATCGATTGACCCGCTTCACCGTTCACGTATGCGGTTAAGCGTTTGATTCTGTCACCATGATATGCGGCCATTCGTGCCGCGTACTCGGTGGCGCTTTGAGCGTTGAGCAATTCGCGCTTTGCCTCTTCCAACTCAGTGGTGGCAATTTCAAAAGCACTCAGTGGCGTAAACAGTGTTTTGACTCGTTCGATAAATTTCATTTTCAGACTCCTTTTGATTGACGATATTGCTTGACCGCGTTACGCAGTCCAGCTTGGGTTGTGGCCTTCTCATCGAGGGCCAATGCTTGTGCTTGATCGAGTGTGGCCTGCATCAAGATGCGATGGCAGATCACGGGCACCCCTTGACCTTGGCGGCGCACGCGGGCGTTGAACTGCTCGTACAGGTCAAGCGACCAGTTGAGGCCGTACCACACGAGTATGTGGCCGTTCTTTTGCAAGCCATCGATCCCGTGACCCATCGATGCGGGGTGGCCGATCATCAGGGAGCAGTCGCCAGTTTTCCAGCGGTGCATGGCGTTGGTCAGCGAGGCTTCGGACTTACACTCGGTCAGGTTGATCGGGTCAAGACGCTTGAACTTGTCCATGATCCGCGCGGCATCGCTGCGGTAAGCGTAGGCGCACAGCACCGGTGAGCCTTGGGCCTCGTCGAGAATCTCTTCTAGCGCCTCAAGTTTGAGGTCGTGGATCGGCTCCCACAGAGGCATACCGGCGATGGGGTACATCGCACCGTTGGCGAACTGGAGACACTTGTTGGTCAGCGAGGCTTGGTTGAACGCCTCGACCTCTTTGCCGCTGTCAAGCACCAAGAAGAACTCGCGCTCCATCTTTTCGTACTTGGCCCGCAGCTCGTCAGGCATTTCGATCTCGATGTTGTTGATCATTAAGTCGGGCAGCGGGTTGTAGTCCTCGGCGCTCATCTCAAGCGTAATGTCCCCGATCAGCTTCTTGATGGTGTCCTCGGTGTCTTCATAGGGCACCTCTTTGTACGGCCCCACCTTCTTGTAGAAACGGGTGCGGAAGGCCGTCTTTGATGTGCCAAGGCGCACACCCCTGTCCACCACGAGAAACTGGCCGTGTAGGTCCTTGTAGCCGTTGCTAGCGGGGGTGCCCGTGAGGCCCGTGGTCCAATCGAACTTGTCAGCAATCTTTTTGAACGCTTTGACTCGGTTGGTGGCCGAGTTTTTCATCTTGCTGATCTCGTCCCACACGATGCCGTTGAATGGCATCGGGCGATCCTTCTTGACAAAATAGGTCTGTAAGGTTTCCGAAAGCCAGCCAAGGTTTTCGTAGTTGATCATGTAGATGTCAGCAGGACGTAAGAGAGCGCGGGTGCGCTGGTCCTTGGTGCCCGTGACCATGCTGAACTTGATGTGCTTGGTGTGTTCCCACTTGGCAGCCTCTTGACGCCACACTAGACGGATCACGCGGATCGGGGCGACAATGATTACGCCGCGCAGGAAGCCGGTGCTGATCAGGTGCGCCATCGAGGTGAGCGTGATGACCGTCTTGCCCAAACCCATGTCGAGCCACAGCATCGAGTTGGGATGGGTGCACTGGAAGTTGACCGCCTTTTTCTGGTAGTCGTGGAGCAGGTCAGGTGTCAGCATCCCATCACCATCAGGTCAATCATGGCCTTACCGGCGTCCACGTTGTCAACCACAAACACGTTCACTTTTTGTGCTCTGAGTCTTTGGTGCTCTCGGTCTTGGGCTGCGGTTGGCTTTTGACCAGCGCGTTTGAATTCACAAAACCACACACGGCCATCTGGTGCGATGAACAGACGATCTGGCACAGCAGACCGTGCGGGGCTGGTGAACTTGTACGCAAGCACACCTTTTGATTTTGCATAGTCGCAGACCTTTACTTCAATTTGTTTCTCTAGCATTTTCAATCACCAGTGTTCTGTATGCGTCAATTGCAACGCGCAAGTCTTCCCTGAGTCTGTCAATCTCTTTTTGCTGATCAAGCATTTTTTCGTTTGCCTCTGCGGCAAAGCGCACGAGGGTGTTGTATTCCCATGTTTTAAAATCAGTCATGCCAAACCGAGGCAGAGTTTCTCCACCTCCCTCACGTAATAGTCAAAATCAATCGGCAGCTTGCCAGCATCACGGATGTCGTTGCAAGGCTGCACGCCCCACCCAGACTCCACGCCAATCTTGCGCCACTCTTGTTTGCCCTTGAGCGGAGGCATCCACTTGAACAGTCGGCCACCATCCTGTGCGATGTAGTAGCGCGTGATGTTTTGCAACTGCTTCGTGACACCGTCGTGCTCGATTGCCAAGTAACTAGAGCGCGGCACCTTGGTGCGAAGCATGAAGTCCATCATGTCGGGCCACTGCTCCAGCGTTTGCCGGATCGGTGCGTTCTCGAGCAGAACCTTTTCCGCGACCTTGGCGATCACTAGACCACCAGCGTTCTGGTGCCACTCCATGTCGTACTCGTAAGCGCCTTTGCGCTTGACTGAGCCGTCTTCGTATTGAGCAATGTAGTTGTTCACATCGCGAATCATCATCACCTTGTACACGGCCTCCTCGAGTTGCAACCCTGTTGCAGTCTCCCAGTGCATGCGTGTCTTCTTCAAGTCAGGCAACTGGGTGCGAGGGATGCGAACTGTCAGGCCGTCAGTGTTGATCTGAATCAACTCACCATCGGTCCACTTCATGATTTCTTCGGCCAGCCAGCACAGCAACAGTTGACCATTGAGTGTGATGGTCATGGTGTACAGCGGGTCGTAGAACACACTGAACTGGTTGTTGCTGTCACCATAGACACCGTTGAGCGCCAGCTTCAACATGGCCGACTCAGCCGACTTCTTGGGGTAGGTCTTGCGCTGCTCGTACAGGTTTTTGTAGATGGTGCAGAACTCTTTGCCTAAATGCTGCGGGTAAAACCCATTAGAAATCGCCAGATTCGGATAATAAGAAGCGACATCGAGATCAACGATAACGTTGTCATCGTCAGACTCAACCACGCGAGACTCAAGGCTGCCGTGAATCCCGCCAAGACCGAACACAAAACAAAAGCCGTTAACAATAGCAGTGAGATCATTGAATACCCCTTTGGTTTCCGTGATGCTTTGGGTCTTGAGCCAGTTGAGCACACGGTTAAATTCCGGTTGCTGGAAGTTGATCCATGGCAGGATGGCGTCCTTGAGATGAATCACTGGGCGCTTGGTCTGCCGTGGCGTGCGACCCTTGGGGCCGTAGTCGTAGCAAGACACACCGGCCTCTTCAAGTTTCATTGTGAAGAACTCTTTGCCGATCTTGGTGTCGTTGTAGTTGATCCAGTCCTTGCCGGGATACAGGGCGCACATCTTCTCGCGAAACGCGATCATGTCTGTCGTGTGTTTTAGAAACGCCTTGGTCTGCGACACATCGTGTCGGTTGTACTTTTTGAGCACCTCGATCTCGGCAGCGTTGAGTTCCGTGCCGACCTTGAATGGTAGGTCCTCGATATTGTCAGAGCGCATGTTGAACTCGAGCATCTTCAAACCGGTGGCGCGTGCCTTGTTGTCGAAGTGGTGAATCTTGAACAGGTCAATCTGCGTCACGAATCGATCAGCGGGGTTAACTTGGTGCATCCACCTGTCGTCCTCATCCTGCGAGTTGATGATCGCCATGGCCTTTTGGTACAGCGTGTTGGCGTCACTCTTACCCATGCGGATCAGCGTGTGGAGGACAGGGTAATCGAACCCCAAGTTGTTAAAGCCGACCAAGCGCGCGTTGGTGTCCTTAAGGAACTGGAGGAACTCAACGATCTCACGACTGTCATTGCGTAGGTCGCTGATCTCGAACAACCAACACACAGGTGCTTCTGCGTGTTCCACTGCCAGTGTGAACACGTTGGGATAGGTTTCCAAATCATAGACATAGTCATTACTCATTACGGTTACTCGGTTAGGTGGGGTACTTGAATTTCTTACGTGCGGTTGGACTTGAACCAACATCTTCCGACTTGCGGTGCTTTACCAGACAAAGCTACACACAACCCAATCAGGTTTAGGCAGAGGGTACTGCCACTCCCAAATTGAAATTCTTTCCCCCAATTCAATTACTGACCACTCATCATGAAGGGTGGAAAGCCCATGGGTGCGGGTGATGGTGCAGGTGCTGGGGCACCGGCCACCGCACCAAACAAACCAGACGCGTCCACAGCACCTTCACCGAAGGGTGTGTCATCAGCAGCAAACTGCACAGCGATCAAATCGCAACGGATGCCGCGACCATGTTTGTTGTCTTGCAACCATGGCTTAACGGCAGCGTTGACACGGCAACCACCGTACATCTTGCGTGCGAGTTGCTGATAGGCCATCGTGTTCGATGGGTCAATGGGTGTGCCGTCAGCTTGAATCATCTGTGGCTGTGAGTCACGACCAGCAGTGATGAACATGTGGCCAGCGTAGCCATCGTAGGGTTGGAAAGTTTTCTTGTTGATCTTTTCCTCACCGCGACCGTAGCAACGGGTCTTGCGGTCGTTTTGGATCATTTGCATCACGGTTTGCGCGTGCTCTTTCCACTTCTCCAATGCGAGTGCACCGTAGCGCTGCATGAACTGAGCAAGACCAGCGTGATCCTGCGGCATGATGAACTCACAGTTGTAGCTGATGCGCTCCTTACCGGTGGCTTCGTTGATTTGCTTTTGTGGTTCCGCGAGGTGTGGGAACGACAGACGCACATTTGACAAAAAGATGATTTCAGACATTACATTTACTCCAGTTTAAGAAAGCCATGAAGGCAGGGATTCGGCAGCGGGTGCTGCTTCTACTGCACTGAACATCGGTGCAGCATTCGTGATGACAGCGGGGCGGCTGTCAGATTCGGGAACAACGGTCAGCTTGCCAGCCATCTTAACCACATACTCTTGCTCCATGCGGTTCAATTGGCGCTCGGTGAGCGTGACTTTTGTGCCGTCCTTTTTCTCCCACGTCAGCTTCTCAGCCTTCGCAGGTGTGACGAGTTTGGTTTCGTAGACCGCGCCTTTGGGGATACCCATCTTGACCAGCTTCTCAGCCATCTCAGCTTCGGGTAGCGCCCATGCGCGTGAACCGCGACCATTGACGAGTTTGAGTCCGGGGATAGATTGACCAGCCTGCAAGCGACGCAGTGCTTCAGCTTCAACACCTTCAAGGAGTTGGCGCATCAGGGGTGCGGCCTCCATGATCTGACGAATCTGTGCATCGTCCATCGTGGTGGGGTCCTTGTCAGCGCTTTGTTGTGCGACATCGAGTGTTTGCGTTACTGTTGGCTGGAACATGATCCCGACCTCTTTCATTACGTTACCTGCAAGCGCGGCACAGTTGCCCTTTGCTTTACAGAATTTACATTGACTGTCACCCGGCACCAATGGTGCATTTGAATCATCGCAGCGTTGACCTTCGATGACCATGCGGGGGATCATACCAAGTATTTCTGACACAGAAACTTCATGCGATGTAATTGCAGGCATGTTCCTGACGGCCAGTTTAGGTTGGATCACTGTCAAGCGAACCCTTTTCCAAGGGTACTGTGCGTTGACGGGTAACTTCAACATGGCCAAGCAACCCATGGCGTAGAGTTCAAGCTGGTGGTTGTTCTCGGCCTCCACGATGCCCATGCCGTCCTTGTAATCAATGACCTCAAGAACCTCAGTGCCGTGAATTTGGATGTCAACCGTGCCGCTCATGTCGTCACGACCCAGCAGGTGCGCGGGGTCCACCCGTGTCTCTGCGATGACGTGACACATGCCGAACTGTTCAGCGATGCGTTGCTTGACGTAGTCAGTGGCGACCTTGACGCGTGCGGCGCGGTCAGCCTCAACCTTGAACGCACCATCGTCATCACTCAAGACTTGACCGATCATCGACTCAGGTTCAACGCCCTCGCTGATGCAGTGCTCCAAAAGCGTGTGCGAGTGGGTGCCATCAATGGCCGCAGGACCAGATCGATCATCGGGGTACTTGGCCTCTTCGCGGATCGAGCCGGGGCAAGCGGACCAGCGGTGCCGTTTGCTTGGGCTAAGTTTGGCGTGGGTTGACATGATCAGCCCTTCAGTGCCTCAACACCAGCGTGCAACGCACCATAGTGCTCGGGCTTCACATCGTTGATGTTGGCGTAGCCAAGACCGGTCAGGACGCTTTGAATCTGTGCGCCTTTTTGTGGACCAAGTGCCTTGTATGCGCTCATCACATAGTCGATCAACCCCTTCGGATCGCTGAACGGAGCACCAGCGGTGGGCGCTGCGGGCGCGGCAACTGGGGGTTGAAAGGAAGGCGCAGCAGGCATCACGGGTGCGGGTGCGGGAATCACGACAACGGGTGGCATCACTTGAGGTTCAGGAACAGCCACGGGCGTTGCCAGTTGTGCAACAGGGGCAGCAGGTGCTACATTCATGCCCTCAATTTTGTTAGTCAAGGCGATGACGGCAGCAGTGAGGTTTTTGATTTCAGTTTCCAACGACATAGAGAGACTCCTTACGAGTTACAGGGGGTTGTATTACAAGACGATCATCGTTGAACGCCTCGACGATTTCACGAAGCACGTCTGACGGATTCCCGTAGCGCTGTGCCTTGTTGTGAAATTTGGTGCGTGTCTTGTCGGTCACTCGGACGACAAGAAACTTGGATTTCAGTTTGGTGGTAACCATGGCAAAATAAATTTTCGGTTGCGTTGTACAAAGTATAACATCATCTGATACACTCATGTCAACAGATTTGAAAATTTATTTTTGGGGGTCAAATGAACTGCAAGCATCGCTGGGTCGAAGTCAACTGGTTACGCGAGGAATACCGCAAATCAAACGAGTTTGTTTACCACTGCACCCGTTGCTACCAGTGTAGATTCGCACAATTGATCGCCCAAGAAAAAAGCCCCGGCCTTGTGAGCCGGGGCTAACCCAGATAGGAGACTTCATGAAACAAATGACAACTGCTATTGTCAGAAGGATTGTATGACAGCGACACCACAAGTACAAGCACACCCTGCATCAATCGATGCCTACATCAGACACGGCTGGTCCCTCGTACCCATCCCTGCGGGCACCAAGGGGCCACGCACAGCGGGATGGAACCTCAAGCCCAACGCACTGAAGTCACAGGCCGACCTGCCCGTGGGCAACGGCATCGGCTTGGCTCACGCCTACAGCGGGACCATGGCGCTTGACATTGATGAGTGGGACACCACCGCCATGCTGCTCGGGCTACAAGGCATTGACATCCAAGAACTCTACAACGCCAACGACGCGGTGATCATTGACAGCGGGCGTGCAGGCCACGGCAAGCTGCTGTACGCGATGCCCTTGGGGCTGGCGTTACCCTCGAAGAAGATCATCACCAACGGCGAGACAACCTACGAACTGCGCTGCGCCACGGCCAACGGGTTGACGGTGCAGGATGTATTGCCACCATCGATCCACCCTGACACCAAGCAGCCCTATCACTGGGCCGGTAAGGGTCACTGGATGCGCTTGCCCACCATCCCCCAGCCCCTACTCGATCTGTGGCAGGGCATGATTGAGCAGGATAAGGCTAGGACTATCAGCACCGGCGACTCGATAGACGCGTCATGGGACGAGATTCGCAACGCCATCGAGTGCATCAACCCAAGCTGCTCCCGTGAAGAGTGGATCAGCGTGGGCATGGCACTGCACTGGGCGGGGTCGCAGACAGGCCAGCTTGATCAGGCATACCACCTGTGGCAAGAGTGGAGCATGCAGAGCGAGTCGAAGTACCCCGGTGACCGTGAGATCGCGCACCAGTGGTTGTCGTTCAAGACGGACAAGGCCACCGCTGTCAAGCTCGGCACCCTGTTCCACATCGCACGCAAATCGGGGTGGACGCGCCCCATGCCTGACGCCACGCAGTTGTTCGCTGCCGTGGAGACACCGGCCATCGCGCCCAAGGACATCATGGACGGCCTGCGTCCCGCGCCACCAGACATGGACATAAGTGTTTTCCCTAATATCTTGCAGACGCGTGCGAACGAGATCAGTGAGAGCGTGGGGTGTGACCCTTTGGTACCTCTCTTCGCAGGCTTGAGCGCGGTCTGCGGGGTGATTGATGCACAGATGCGCCTCGAGTTGATGCCGGGGTTCAAGGTGCCACCGGTGCTGTGGTTGATGACCTTGGGTGACCCAGCCGACAAGAAGTCACCCGGTTCGCGCCCCATGCTGGCACCACTCAAGAACATCGAGGCAGAGGATCGCCCACGGTTCCACAAAGAACTGCTCGATTGGGAAGGCAAAGAGGCGGCATACTCTGCCGCTAAAAAGACGTTCCTCGAGTGGTCGGCTTCCCCTGACGCCCTGCTCGGTGGTGATCAGGCACCGGCGGTGCCCGAGATGCCACCGCAGCCTGTACCCGTGAAGATCACAGTCAGTGACATCACCAGTCAGAAACTTGTGCGCCATGCGTCTGAGCGTCCCCGTGGCCTGCTGTGCTACCTAGACGAAATGAACTCGTGGGTGCGTAAGCTGACCGACAAGACCAGCGGCGAGGACCGCTCTGCGTGGGTTGTCAGCTACGAGTCAGAACGCTACGAGATGGACCGCGTGGGCGCGGGGTCGATCCACTGCGAGAACTTGGCCGTGTCGATCTATGGCAACATCCAGCCAGCAGTGTTCAGGCAAAGCATCGCCTCTCTTGCAGCGGATGGCCTGTTGCAACGGTTTATACCAGCGATCCTGCGCGGGAACAAGACGCGACTGGGTCACCCTATCCCCGAGTATCTGACCTCGGCTGAGGCGTGGGAAAACACGCTGCGCTTGACCTTCGCGTTGCCACCACAGACGTACAAGCTCTCACCAGAGGCGTTCACTGCCTATCGTGAGTTCCAATCATGGTACGAGGGTGCCAAGCAGGACGAGCGTTTGCTGCACTCGGGTGACGTGTTTATGACGGCCTTTGGTAAGTTGGAAGGCACAGCGGGTCGGCTGATCCTGCTGTTCCACGTCATTGAGAACCCGTTTAACCTGATCGTGAGCGCCGACATTGTTCACAGGGTTGTGCGGTTCATTAAAGGGTACTTGATCCCAGCGTATCGCTACGCCTTTGGCGAGGTGGGTGGCACGAACACATTCGATGTGTGGGTAACGGACTACATCATTCAGCACTGCGACAAGCAGACAATCACCTTGTCAGAAATCAAGCGTGGTGGCCGTAGGCAGTTTGATGGCATAAGCCCATGGCAGCAGGACCAGTGGGTGCTCGGGGCCATGCAGGTGCTAGAGACTACGGGCTGGGTGATTCGCATGGATGACGGGTCACGCGAGAACCAGCACCATGCACAGTGGGCCATCAACCCAACCCTTGCAACACAGTTTGCCGACCACCGTAAGCGCGTGATCGCGGCCAAGCAGCGCCAGCTTGACGACATCTACAAACTCAGCACAAAAGAAAAGCCCCGTGTGTACGGGGCCGATGAGTTAGACGATTGAAGGGGCTGCGGCCCCCTTTTTCATGTGTTCTTCTCCTCCTTCTCTGCCAAAATTGCACAAGCACCTAACCAAGACATACCGCAAATCAACGCAATAGGCCAATATAGCCATGCGGGTAGGAACTCAATCGCCGCCGAAATAATAAAGGGTATCGTAACAATGTGTAGATATGCGCTTCTTTTTCTAGTCATGTTCTTGCTCCTTGTGTCCATGGTGGTGGTGTGATCCACCGAGTTTTAATTGTTGACGGGTCATCGTTGTCGATCACCATTTGTTGTGCTTTCACTTGTGCCTTGCGTTCTTTTTCTGCAAGTTTCTCAGCCTGTCGTTTGGCCTTCTCTGCCTCACGCACCTTGGCACGCAGTGCACGCTCCCTCTCTCTGCGCTTCTTGAGCTCTTGCTTTTTCTTCTGCCTGATCGACTCTTGGAAATCACACTGGGGCTTGGCATCCTTGGGTCGGGGTGCGTCCATGGGTATGCGAACAACGCACCACACGGCTCTGTATTTACCGGTGGGCATCTTTTGCCAACTGCCAATGTAAAACCCATAGTTCCGATACAAGGCGCTCAGAACCAAGTCTTGTGGGGTGCCGTCAGCCTCGGCCAACTCGGGCAGGGTCATGCCGAACTGGTGCACCGTGAGTAATTTGCGTAAGCGATCCCCGAGGGGTAGTGATCTGGTCACCATGGTGCGTCCTCTTCATTGTTTGGGTTGTACTTGGGTACCTTGGGGTCCATGGGTAGTGGGGTGGTGGGGAACGGCCAAGTCATTGCGGCCACCAGTTTTCCACATACATCTCATAAAAGCCCCAGCAAATCAAGTATTCCCAACTGCGCTGAGGTTGCCTGTCTTCCCAATAAAACTGCGCCAGCGCGAGGCACAGTTCTTTGCTTGGTGGTTGTCGTTTGTTCATTGGTCACCCCTTACTCGGATTGCGTCTGCAACATCATTCGCCGTCATTGGGTTGTCATAGTTGTTTACGCTGTCACAAATCTTTGCACACGCTTCACGCTCTTGTGCAACTGCTCGTCTTGCAATGTCAACAGCATGGACGGCAAAAGCCTCACGCTCACGCGCTGTGGCCTTCTCGTCTACCAGTTTGGCAAATGCTTCAAGTTCTGCGATAAAGAAGTGAAACGCAATTAGTTTGTGTCCGATTTGAGTAGCATTAGCCTGTCGAGCCATCTCAATAATTTCTGGTGTCATGCTTCACCTCTTAATGTTGGTTCCCCACGGGCTCGGATTGCATCAGCGCAGAATAGCTCCACACGCTCACCATACCAATCGTGCAAACTGTCCATATCCTCGCACAGCTTTGCACACGCCTCACGCTCGTCTTTAATCTCTTGCTCACGATACTCCTGCGTAGCCGTGCCGAACTGTGTTGGTTGATTTTCAGGGTCAAGAAACAACTGCATGTAACGCGCTGTTACTTTGTCTTCTACCAGTTTGGCAAATGCTTCAAGATGATGCACAAACCTATATCTGTCTTTTCCAAGGCCATACAAGTCCATGCCTGATTCTCTAGCCATTTCAATAATTTCTTGTGTCATTGCATATCCTTTTGAATGTCCGATGGGTCAACCATCATCATCTGCTGGAAATAGACAACAAACGATGCACGGGTGTCGGCAGGGAAGGGCATAAGGTTCACGCGGGTCATGGCCTCTTGCATGGCGCTGTTCCAGCCACTCACAAAGACAAATTTGGCAGCGTCTTGAGGGTTTAGGCCGAGGTCACCATATAGACGGTCGTAGTGTTCAAGTGCATTCATTTTTCACATTCCTTTTGAAACCGGATAGATTGACATGACTCAATTGAGTTTAGTTTGCAGACGCAAATTGAAACCGGATAGATCGACATGACTCAATCGACTTTCGTTTTCGATGGGCGGCCACGTTTGCCTGCAACTTTGGGTGCGCTGGGTGCGGGCAAAAGGCCGTCAAAAATCGCGGGTGCAAAAGTCTCGACGACGTTCAACACGTCCACTAATCGCACGGCCGCTGCGCTGGGTGCACGGGTGCCGGTAGTCCACTTTTTAAGGGTGTGCACGGGCACGCCAAGCAGCGCAGCAGCGCGGGTATCGTCAAGCCGGTGGCGCGTCATAAGGCCGTCTAAGGTTGATTTGAATTCGTTCATAGGGTTTCACTTTCAAAGGGTCAAAAAAGCCCCGACGGTTTGCGTCGGGGTACTGGGGTAAGGGTTTAAAAGTCTAAAAATGCTGCGATTAGGTAGGCGATGCAAACGCCGACAAAGGCCGCGATCATGCCCGCGCCCTTGCTTCGCTGCGTCCGCGCTCTATCAAGGCGCGGGCTTCGGGTAAATCTTTCGGGTTTTCACCCATTAACATCGCGCGAATGTACTGGGCTTCGGCGCGTGCGATATCGGGGTTTTTAGCCCGTTCGTATCGGTGGCCAGCTTCGATGTATGCGTGCTCAGTGTGGTTCATGGTTGCACCTCGACAATCTTTTCAATGTGCCAGTCGTCATTGTCGATCTGGGTTTCAAATTGTCCCCCATCCATGTCACGGGCTATAGATTCGGCTTGAGCGTGGTTCTCGGCCTCGATTTCAACTTCACAATATGTGACGTAACTGGCGGTTACTTTGAATTTTTTCATAGGTTTTCCCCTTCGGTTAATTGTTCGATGATATGTAGCGCTTCGGTGGCCGCGCCGGTGCGGTATCTATCCGGCATGCCCTTAATCTCTTCAAGGGCTGCAACCGCTTGACCTAGTGCCCGCTGCAGATTGTCGATGCGGGCATACAGTGCAGCGGTTTTAGTGTCACCGGCCATATAGGCGCGGGCTTCGGCTTCGGTGGCCGTGATGTTCGGGTTGTTCATGAATTAACCTTTCAAAATTGGAATGACGCGACGGGCTTTAGCGTCCGCGACGCGTGCGCGGGTGCCATGGGCGCGAAACCCGATAATCACGCCACGATCAGCGCGGGCGCATAGGCCACACGACGCGCATGTAACCCCGTCGCGGGTTTGTGCTGGGCATACGATAATTGTGCGGCCTGCGGGTGTGTAGCTCTTCTCGGGTGTGTCCATAGGCACAATGGCCACCACGGGGCCTGCGTCCGCTTCGGCCAGTGTGTCGGCGTCGCCGGCGTCGTCCGCGCTTAGGTTTACAGTAAAGCCCCATTGTGTGGCCTGCGATGCCCAATAAAGGCCGTCCGCGTTCTTTTTGTGGGTGTAGGTAAACCCGCGCTTTCCAATATTCGCGCGCACTATCTCGCCCAGTGCTGCAGCGTCAACGGTTTCACCCTCCCCGGGTAAGTCACCGGCAACATTGTGTCGCCATAGTTGGCCGTCGGGTAGCGCTGCGATTGACGCGCACAATGCGTCAAGGGTGCCACCGCGCTCGGCCACTTTATCCCATGACATGCGGGTGTAAAAGTCTTCGGCGTAGCAGTCCGAACGATAGTGCGGGCACGACGGGGGGCATGTTTCCCGCTGCGAGTAAGTCACGGGTATTGGACCGGTTTTGCTATTCGCAGATTGTCTAATGAAGTGGTATTTCATGGCGCGGTATCCTCTAAAGTTTGTTCTATCAAAATCAAAAGCTCATTAGCTTTTTGTGTGTCGGGGTGTGTGGCCAAAAGTGCGATGGTTTTTCGCAGCACTTCGCGAAGCTCTAAGCGCATTTGGTACTCTGCTTCGGCGTCAAGGGTTTCTAATAGTTTGCTCATGACTTAACCCCGTCGAGTGATGCAGCGATTTTGTCGGCGTCGATTGTTTTAAGCCAACCATACCCGCACCAGCGGCCATTGTTTTGTCGGTGTACTTCGCACCAATTCTCGCCCCACAATAATCGGATCTCGGTGTGGCCACGGGCTGCGCTTAATTTCGCAGCCTTGATGCACTGCGCCAACGAAGGGCGACGGCCAGTAAAGTTAATTTCGTCCATGGCTTACGCTCCCTTTTTCGCAGATAAACGCACTACGGGGTAAGGTGCACCGGTTGTAGTGTGAGCTTTGATTAACTGGCGCGACGGCTCGAAGCGCGCAGCCACCGCAGCCCAGTCGATAGAGTCACGGCCGGCGCATATGCTCACGGCTGCGCGGTGTAGGGTGCCTTCAATCACATCATGGCCACACTCGGCCAAAATGGTTTTTAGTTCTTTTTCTTCCGCGCTTAACGCTGCAATTTGTGCCTTGAGCACGGCCAAGCGATCAACGGTGGCCGATAACATTGTCAGATTGTCGATTTTCATAATTACTCCAAACGGTTACGGGTTACAGGGAAAACAAAACGACGGTGGCCGCATACAAGGCAGCCCAAAAGACTAGGGCACCCAGCGCCACACAAAACCCGCACGGGGTTTCGGTGGCTTCGGGTTCTGGTTTGTAGTTCTCGCGGAAAGTGTCTAGCGGGTTCATGGTTTCGGTTTCCTTACGGTTTACGGTTACAGTGATGCACGGGTGTTTTGTGCCCGTGCGATAAGTATAACGTAATTCATACCCGCTGGGTTTACATGTCAACGAATATATTTTAATTGACCCAGCGGGTGCGATAGAGAAAATCTATCCCTCTGGGTGCAACCGATAATTCAGAATCGCGGCGTCTCGCTCGCCCTCGGTTGCAAAATAGCCCAAATGAACCAGCGCACCACCTGCGCCGCGCACTCGAGCACGATAGGGCTTGCGTTGTTTGGTCAATCGGGGCAACTTCTCACCGGTGCGTAGCCAGTGCAGCACCACACCCGCCGAAACCCGCCTACCTTCCCACACCACACTCGCAGCGCATGGCACCTTGTAAACCTCGTCAACGAATCGGTTGTCGATAGAGTAGCGCCGCCAAACTTCACGGCGCATCAGTTGCCCGTTTAATTCGATAAATTCGCTCTCAACGCAATGGGGTTTTCTGATTAGCGGTTTCGGGGTGCGCCCGCGTTTGTTCTTTCGAACTGGCGGCACCTCAGAGATGCCAAGAATCTCGCGCAACTTTGTGTCCGGCATCATGTCAATTATGTCGAAGTCTATTTCAGCGAAGCGCGGTAGGTTGAAAACCTTTTCGACCAGTTCATCATGTGAGTGCATATTTTCCCCATTGTTCCCATGTTCCCACATTGTAGCACATGTGTGACAACATGTCTAGAAAAAGGGTAGAGGGATTCTAGGATTCGAAAAATAAGTGCTTTCTAAAAAATCGTTAGAACATGGCCTCGCGCATGGGGAGTCCATTCGTCACACATCGCAAACAATCTGGGAACATGGGAACAAGAACCAGCGAACCAGCGACCCACGGGGTTCATTGAACCCATTGGGTTTTTGTCACATTGTCACACCTACAAACCAGCGACCCAGCGGGTTCACGGGTTCATTGAACCCATTGGGTCACGGGTTCACGGTGTCCCGTGACGCTGGGTTCGCCGGCGATTCTGGCGCACGGATTCTTGGCCGATGGGGTGGGTGGGGTCCCGAGGCCCACCGGTCCCGGCGACGGCGGCACCGCGAACAAAATTTTTATTTTTTCAAATTAACCCTAGACCCAGTGGGTTTCCACTGGGTTCCGTTAAACGCATATACAAAATCCAAAACCTGTGGTAGATTCACGGCACTATGGAAACAAGGAATATCCAATCCGTAGGCGCAGTTGTCACACCCGTCCAAAATGTCAGCAACGGTGACAACCTCGAACTGCCCCAGTGGCTATCTGTGCCTGACCCCAAGCCACTCGCACCATCTCGTGCGATGCGTGACCTTGTTCACTCCCAATATGAAAACATCTTCGAGCGTGTGATCGAGCAGATTTACCGTGGACGCTCGTTGTCCTCGTTGCTCCAAGATGACCCGCGTGAGATCAACTATGAAGACTTCCTTCGTTGGATCAAGCGCGACCCCATGCGCCATGAACGGTTCAAGGAAGCGCAAGAGTCGCGAACCGAGTTCATTGCAGGCGAGATTCTCGACATATCCGATGCCGAGGACAGCATCGAGGATGTGCAGCGATCTAAGTTACGCATTGACACGCGCAAATGGTTGATGAGTGCTTGGAACAGGAAACGCTACGGTGAGACAAAGACCGTTGAGATGGCCGGATCGATCAGTGTTATTGGCGCGCTTACTGCGGCCCGTGAGCGCATGATCGAGGGTGAGGTTGTAGATGTGACACCAAAGGAGATTGAATGAAGTATCGCAAGAAGCCCGTGGTGATTGAGGCTACGCAATGGTTCAAGATGGGTGACCATCCTGCGGTGTTAGATGCCCCCTTAGAGCGCCATCCTGAATTTATCTATGAGCATCATGGATGGGTTCAGACACTTGAAGGCGGTCACATTGTTACGCCCGGTGATTGGATCATCACAGGCGTGCTGGGTGAGCACTACCCATGCAAGCCCGACATCTTTTAATTGACATACGAGAAGACTGATGCAGCGACCCATTTACTCGCCTGAAGAAGAGCAACTGCTGATGACGCAGCTTTGGAGTCCGCAGGTTGCGGATGACCCAGAGAACTTCGTCATGTTCTGTTTCCCATGGGGCCAAGCCAACACACCCCTTGAGAAGTTCAAAGGACCACGCGCATGGCAGCGGCGAT
>JACCDX010151306.1_pt1 | contig 23674 bp, 27 predicted proteins | sample 7449681 | NCBI WGS metagenome assembly JACCDX01 (sample SAMN15323450, study PRJNA562643) | freshwater metagenome | isolation source: river surface water | place: USA:Blue River Watershed | collected 2017-08-18
GTGCGGATACGGAAGAGGTATTGCGAGTTGTCCATTCTACCTGTTGTCGGGGCAGTTCGCGTTTAAGTTTGGGCGCGGCGACTCCTGCGGTTGCGGCTGCGGCGAGTTGCCCGGTGTCCCCAGCGACCACCCTTTAGTGTCTTGGCCTTCTGGAACATCCGGTAGCCCATGTATCCGGCTGCAGGGAGAAGGCGTGCGCCGTTTGCTAAGAACGATCCCATCACAGAAGGGCTGAAGCCACCCTGTTGCTGCTTAGAGCCTCCGGTCTGCGACAGCGGAGCACGCGCCCAGTTGTTATTGGATGCAGCAAGACCAGTGCCAGTGGGCTCTGCATAGGTGCCACGCATCTGAGCACCGTCCTGGTAGAACGCCAGGGGCATACTCACACCGCCTCCCATCTGATGCGATCCACCACAGTTGCAGCCACCCACCTGGGCACCACCACACTGCTTTTTTGAATAGCGACGACTGCGCTTCCATTTCTTTGTTACACGTGCCATCTTGCTATGCGCCGCGATTTTTTGCTCAACAGCCCGTGAACACTGATCCGCTGCATGTTTGATATAAGCCGGTGGCACATACTTCAATTCTGTCACATGTGGGGTCAGGAGCTTGCCATCTTCTGTCAGAATTCCCGATATAAGCAGCCCATCCAAATTACAGAACCGCCCATGCGGCTCCTTGCTCACAGATCGCCAGATCTCCGATTTCAGGAAGGATCCGTGCCCAACAACCGCGAACTGTGACGCCTTCATACCATAGATGTGTCGCAGGAACCCGTGCCAATTCGGCCGACAGCGCTTTGCAAGTGACGGCGTATTCTCGGGAATGTTCCCATGTTCCTTGATATGCGGCAAATGCTGAACCATGCGCCCAGGGAAGAGAATCTGCGCCGTTTCGCGCGCTCTTCTAAGACCCGAACAGCCGATTGTGGCTGCACTGATGTCAAACCGCGCATCGGCAAGGCGCTCGTGCAGCGTAGGGCGATAGTGTTCGGCCATGCGGCGACCAACCGCAGATAGCGCCGGATCCAACAGTTCCTGACTCGCGCGTACGAGTGGATTGCGACGATCCTGGGTACCCGCTAACTGACGCATGTAGTTGCTACAGGACTTGCTGTGTCTGATGACAAACAGATGGATCGGTCGGCCCTCTGTCATATTCCCTATTCTATGGAGGCCAAGATTTCTGGTGTCAGCCCTGCAAACTTGACTACCCATGACCCCCACCCTTGCTGTGTTCATACGATGGACGCTACACAGTACAAGAAGAAGACTCCCATTGAGCACATTCTGGATCGCCCTGACTCCTACATCGGGTCGCGCGAGGCGCACCAGGAGCAGCGCTGGGTCTGGAACTCGGCGAGCAAGCGCATGGAGTGGCGTGAGGTGACCTACAACCCTGGCCTCTACAAGATCTTTGATGAGCTCGTGGTGAATGCGCTGGACCACGTGGTTCGTCAGGCGGGTCTGCCTGAGAAGAGTCGGCGCGTGACACAGATTGTGGTGACTGTCAGCCCCACGACTCTTGCGGTCATGAACGATGGCGACGGTATTCCTGTCACCCTGCACCCCGAAGAAAAGGTCATGATTCCTGAGCTCATCTTCGGCCATCTCCTGACATCGTCCAACTATGATGATGAGGAGGAGAAGGTTGTGGGCGGGAAGAACGGCTACGGTGCCAAGTTGGCCAACGTCTACAGCCGCGAGTTCATCGTGCGCACATGCGATACCAAAATCCTGTATGAACAAACATTTACCAACAACATGCGCACGATCGGTAAGCCGGTCATGAAGAAGTGCACGGCCGGTGCCAAGCCATTCACGGAGATTCGGGCCGTGCCTGAGGTGGAGCGTTTCTTCCCTGGATGCACTGAGATTCCGGCCGACATGCTTGATGTGCTGCGTACCCGTGTTGTGGATGCGGCTGCACTGGCAGCAGCAAATGGTTGCCGTGTGTTCCTGGCATCCGCAGTCGGTGGATCGGCTGTGCACATTCCTGTCGCCTCATTTGAGCAGTATGCTCGTCTGTTTGCCGATGATGATGTGCCCATCTTCTACGAGAAGGCGGGCGACCGGTGGGAAATCGCCGCGGTGCTCTCACGTCACCTCCATGCAGAGGCGCTGCCCGATGACCGACACATCTCCTTCGTTAACGGCATCTTCACCCGCCGTGGTGGCAAACACGTGGATGCCGTTGCGCGCACGGTGCTCGGTGCCTTCTGCGAGGGGCCGGGCAAGAAGCTGGATCTCAAGCCCGCGCAGCTCAAGGATGCCCTCACCTTCTTCGTGAATGCCACAATCGTGAATCCTTCCTTTGAGAGCCAGAGTAAGGAGACACTGACCACTGCGGCCAACAAGTTCGGTTCTGTGTTCAAGGTGTCAGATGCGCTCGTGAAGCGCCTGGCCAAGGAGGGTGGGCTTCTGGAGGAGGCACAGGCGGTACTGGATGCGAAGTTGAGCCGTGAGGCGAAGAAGGTGGACGGTCGCAAAACATCTTCCGTGCGCGGCATTCCCAAGCTGGAGGATGCCACGTGGGCAGGCACCGCGAAGTCCGCAGAGTGCACTCTTATCCTGACTGAGGGAGATTCAGCCGCCTCCACTGCGATTGCGGGTCTCAAGGTTGTTGGCCGTGAGCGCTACGGTGTGTTCCCTCTCAAGGGTAAGGTGCTGAACGTCAAGGATGCATCAGAGGAGAAGAAGAACGACAATGAGGAGCTCACCCGCATCAAGAAGATTCTCGGTCTCCAGCATGGGCGGAAGTACACGGCTGTCTCACAGCTCCGCTATGGTCGTGTCATGATCATGACGGATCAGGATGTGGACGGGTCACACATCAAGGGCCTGCTCATCAATCTGTTCCACACGGAGTGGCCGGAGCTCCTGCGCCTCGGCTTCCTCTGTTGTCTGATGACTCCGCTGCTCAAGGCCACCAAGGGGTCCAAGACTCTCTGCTTCTACTCTGCGTCCGAGTACGACAAGTGGCTCATGGGTCCAGAGGCTAACGGTGGTCGCGGCTGGCACGTGAAGTATTACAAGGGTTTGGGAACCTCCACAGCAGTGGAGGCACGGGAGTATTTCACCTCCATGAACACGGTAGACTTCCACTGGGACGATGATTCCAACGATCATATTGATCTCGCCTTCAACAAGAAGCGCGCGGATGATCGCAAGGAGTGGCTGACAACGTATGACCGTGACCGTGTCATTGATGTTCCTGCGGGCGGGGCGAAGGTCTCTTACACGCGGTTCGTGAATGATGAGCTCATCCACTTCTCCAATGCTGACAATCTCCGCTCTCTGCCCCATGTGATGGACGGCCTCAAGCCCAGTCAGCGTAAAATCCTGTGGGCCGCGCGCAAGCGGAACCTGACTTCTGAAATCAAGGTGGCACAGTTGGCCGGATATGTCTCGGAGACTGCGGCGTATCATCACGGTGAGGCATCGCTCACAGGTGCGATTGTCGGTATGGCGCAGAACTTCGTGGGTTCCAACAACATCAATCTCCTCGCACCGAATGGGCAGTTCGGTACTAGGTTGCAGGGTGGTGCGGACGCCGCCTCTCCCAGATACATCTTCACGGCACTGGAGCCGGTGCAGGCTACGCTTATTTCCAAAGCGGATGATCCTGCACTGACCTGGCTGGAGGACGATGGTCAGAAGGTGGAGCCAGAATACTACATGCCGGTGCTTCCTATGCTTCTCGTGAACGGGGCAGTCGGTATCGGCACAGGCTTCTCTACAGAGATTGTCGGTCACAATCCGATGGATATTGTGTCTGCTCTCCGTAAGCGCTTGACCGGTGCTGTTGCGGATCTGACGGAGACGAAGCTGGTTCCATGGTGGGATGGATTCCGCGGTGTCGTCTCGGTAGAGGGCCGCAAGGTGATCACCAAGGGCTGCTACGAGTTCCTGGACGATGATACCCATCGTGTGCGCATCACAGAGCTGCCGGTGGGTGTCTGGACGAAGGACTACAAGGCGTTCCTGGAGGGGTTGATGGCCGGTGAGCCGAAGGAGAAGGGTAAGGGCGGTGGCAAGGCAAAGAAGGGCGGTGATGCTGCTTCCGAGACCTCCTCGTCGCCGATTCTGGTAAAGAACTACCAGGAGAACTACAACGATGTGGATGTGGAGTTCATCGTGCAGCTGGAGCCCGAGTATTACCACGAGGCTCGTACATTCCCCAAGGAGTTTGAGAAGAAGTTCAAGCTCGTGAACTCCACCAGTCTGAACAATATGGTGGCATTTGATGTGGACGGACACATCCGCCGCTTTGAGTCTGTGGGTGAGATTATGGAGACGTTCTACATGCAGCGCTTGGCTGGCTACGAGAGCCGCAAGGAGTCGGAGCTCGCGCGCCTGGATGCGGAGATTGTGGAACTGGATGCACGTGTTCGCTTTGTCCGTGCGGTGGTTGACGGGTCGCTTGTGGTGGCGAATGCAGATGATGATGATCTGCTCGCGGGCCTCAAGGCGCTCTCTCTACCACCTCTGTCTGCCCCTGAGGATGCGGATTCGCTCAAAGCGTTTGAGTATCTGCTCCGCATGCGCGTAGACCGCTTGAAGGCGAAGGCTGTGGCTGAGTTGGAGACAGAGTTGGCGGGTGTTCGGACTGCACGCGATGCGCTGGCAGCGAAGACGGCGGAGGATCTGTGGACTGCGGACCTGGATGTGTTTGCCGCGGCGTATGCGACATTCCGGGCCGCGAAGGAGGCTGCACGTGCTCAGACTGTGGCTGAGAGTAAGGGCACGGGCGTCAAGAAGGTTGTACGGAAGGCGAAGGCGGCTGCGAAGGCTTAAGCACGGTTCCGGCGACGAGTCACTGCCCGTTGAGAGCGATGACCGGAAGTATTGTGCGCACGGCGATTTGTACCTCTGTAACTGGTGTTTAACACCTTGAGTATATAACCACGGGGTCCAGAAAGAATAAGTTTTTTACCACCGGGTACACTTACAGTCTCATGGTGCAAGCCTATATTGTCCGCACGACTGCGGAATAAACGAGCCTTATACTTTTGACGCACATTCATGGGATCATATGTGATTTCACGGCGTGTAGGGATAGTATTTAGCTTAGGATTCAAGAAGTTCTCCATGCTCATATAGTGAATGCCGCGCTCCATTTCTACTTACGGTGTTTATTTTTGCTGGTGCGGCGTCTCTTGATTGTCCTTCTGCGACCACCTGCCTGCACCGACACGACTTCTGTTGGTTTAGCTTGAAGAGAAGCGAGCGCAGATTTCAGCTCATCTATCTGCTTCTGGACCGCATCAATGCCGGACTGTACACTGTCAAGGGTTGCTGTCTGCTTAACCGCAAAAAAATTATCAAAGATTCCCATCTCTACTTACGGCGCTGGGTTTTGCGCACACGACGACCGGCGTGTTTGCGAGTACCGCCTTTTTGAGTAGAACCTTTTTTACCAAAAAGCCCACCTATTGTACTAAGAGCTAATGGATTACTAGCGCCCATTTTTTTTGCGGCAGATGTCATGAAGGGTGCTAGTGCCGCAGCACCAGTAGCTGGAGCACTTGCAGAAGGAGCACCCGCCATAGCCTTTTCGGCTGCTCGTTTTTTTCGTTCAGCGTTGGATAACAGAATATTGCTATTACTATTACTACCATTTGATGCAAACAGTGAGCTGAGGCTTGATGATGGGCGGGTACCGGCAGCCTCTCCTACAGCCTCTTCTTCTTCTGTATTTGTGTTTACGCCTTCTGGAAGCGGAGAAAGTCGCTGTGTTCCTGCAAGGCCTGGTAGTATACCTGCAGGGGCAGCAGGTCTAGTATTAATAGGTGGAAGAGTAGGGCTAGATTGTGCTGCTAAGTCTGCTATTGCACTTCTGGTAGTTCGTATAAGCGAACCACGTGATGATGGTAAGGGGAGAGCAGAGGATGTCAGGGTAGGGCTTGCAGGTAAGGCAGCTGATATAGAGGGGGGAGGAAGGAGTGTTGTGCGCCTGGGAGTAGGGCTATTAGTAATTGTAGGGGGAGCTAAAGATGCAGCTACAGCAGATGCTGGGTTGGCAGAGAGAGTTCCAGGTGTGCTATCTGCTACAACACTACGCAACCTAGCTAGAGGATCTGACAACCTGCTGGGAGCTCCTGCCTCAGATAATAATACGGCCGGTGATGCTCTGTTGCTACCGCTCAATAGACTACTCAATGACCCTGATTGAGGAGCATAATACGGTTCATTCCCAATAGCTTCATCAATTTCAATCATTGCATGCAATGCTTGCCGAACCGCCCTCTGCTGTGGTGTCGCAGCTAACATTCTATCTATTATAAACATGGGTTTTACTATATTGGTACAGCTGTGACATAATAGACCGGACGGCTCGTGGCCAATTGAATGAGAGCCCCACCATCGGACGCAGCAAATGCCTCTCGCAAAAAAAGCGCCTGTACAACAATTAGCACTGACAGCAGGACAGCCAGTGATAAAATTGTGTAACGCATTGTTCTACCTTCTCAGAAGAATCGGTCCAGAGTTGCCGACTTTGTTCCCTTCATGGACATGTAAACCGGCTGCTGCATGGGCACTGGCAGATTCTGGATGTCATGCAGATAGGTCTTATGCATAGAGCATTCTGCCAGAATCTTCGGCACACACCAGTCAGCCACCATCTGGTTCAGGGCCGCGATCTGCTCGGGAATCTGGGTCGGCAGATTCTTACCATACTGGAGATACATTGCACGCATAACAATCATCAGCTCATCTACCGACTGATTGTCAATAACGAACTCACCGTTGCTGCGATCATAGACAGTCTTGCGGATCTTGTTCTGCACAATCTGCACGTTCGCGGGGCTAAAGTAGGCCTGGTTCAGCGGAGTCGCGACTACGTTACCGCGGATCGCATCCTCGGACTCGGAGGCTACGGTTTCCTGACGATAGGTGAAGGCGCGATTGAAGTCGCCCGCGCCACCGCTGGGCTGACCGGGCACGGAACCCGCCGGTGTGCGATACGATAGATTGATACGACCGTTCTGCATCCTCTACTGATGACAACCAAACTTGAGGCACTGGTGGTAACGGGATCTTTGCCTCTTTGTAGAATGATGCGACCAGCGGGCCTTGCCTTATCGCTCCAGGATAAATACGTCGTAGCGCGCTATTCACGCGGATACAAACATAGCCAGTCACTTCGCCCATTTATAATCGGAGAGTCACGGCATCTGTTAACTGCACTGACCGGTATTCACAAGGAATTTGCCGAGCACTACATGCGCACACATAAGGTGCATGAGCGCCACGTGATTGTGTCGGTCCAAGAAGAGGCGTACCATATCACCATTGCCGCTAACAAAGACAACGGTGATACTCTTGTTCTACGCCGGTAAGCGCGGTTCATTCTCCGCCATACGCGCCCTGAGCTCTCCTTTTGGCGATCGGTAGAATACATAGGCGTGTCCGCGAGGCCTCGGACATTCTGGGTGGTCAATGTATATCATAAGAATGCACTTGCGACCATGAATGCCAGCATGCACTACGTCTCCACGCATCAGAAGTGCGTCCCCTTCATACAGATACATCTGTACCTGACACTGCTCAATCTTTGGATACTTTGTCTGGTCACCAGAGCGCAGGTCACGGTGCGACCCGGGCCAGAGATCAATGATGACATAGTCATCCAGAGAGACCAGCAGTGTCAGAGGTATCTTATTATCTGGAACGGAGCGCTGTGTTAGCTCTATGTCGCAGTGCGGCCCTATTGTCTGACAGGTAGCCGGTGTGAATCGGAAGATCGCACCGCCATACCGATGACCTGGGAAATTTGCGAGAACCCATTTGGAGAGCCCGCATGTATCGCGGACCGGTACTTCGTGTTTTCCGGCGGTCATGCCTTCGCGAATATCACGTGCGACAAGTGCCGGTATAGGTCGCATCCATTTGCGGATACAGACATATCCGTCATCATGTAGCGCACTTATCATGGCGCACCCCCTTATCTTCGCCTAAGAATAGATGCTCCTGGTTCTCACCTCCAGTCTGTTTGCCACGAATGCGGTTCATGCACTTCTGCGCGGAGCCTGGGTCTATGCCGCGTCATTTCTGACACTAACATTCACCTCCTGGTGGTATCATTACACCGGCGAATACGACGATGATGCGGCCTTCTTGTGTGATCAGCTTGCGATTCTGGCTATTGTGCTCATCGGGTTGTACTATGCATTGAGCCTGCCATCGGATATGCTGTGGGTAGCATTCGGCCTATTCCTTGCAGTATGTGCCGCATACTATGTTGGTTGCAATCACGCAATTGTTCAGATTCTGTGTTCGGCCAGTCATCACACCATCATGGCTGGTATCGTCTAGAGTGTATTCCGTGCGAGCCCCGCAGCCGCTTCAATCTGCTGAATCATTACTTCATACAGATTGTCGGTCACATCGCGGTTCTGAGCACGCTCGTAGGGCAGGCCCTTCTTCCGCAGAATAGCGCGGAACCAGTGCACACCGAACACGTCTCGGCGCTTGAGCACATCCACACAGAAGGGTGCAGTACCGTACTTCGGATTGTAGCATGTTCCGGGTTTGCCAGCGCCGGCGGCGAAGGATTCCTTGACATCCCACCAATTCAGGGGGAGGAAGGCATCCGCTGGTAACACAAAGCGCTCTAGTCCAAGCTCCTGAATACCCTTACGGTACACGTTCATGTAGTCAAACGGAGTCTTGAGACCAGCCAGAGCGGATGGATTTGGTACGTGTGCCAGAATCCAGGTCATCAGAGGGCTCTGGGGACCCGGCACCTTAATAAAGCCCATGTCTACGATCTCGGGTTCCGCCTTTTTGTATGCACCCTTCTGAATCGTGCGCTCGCTGCTGAACACATAAGGTTTTCTGAGAACAGCAGCCGGGATAGGGCGTGTCAGGAATACATCCAGATCAATCCATGCACCGCCGTTCTTGTAGAGCATCGTGAACCGGAACAGATCCGAGAATGGTAGGAAACTGTAGGCATCTTCGCGAGCACCAACATCGGCACGACCAGCGTATGTGAACAGGGCCGATTCCGGTAACACCGTGCGCGCGTCGTGAACGCGGATATGCGGTGTCTGGGGCACCTGTGTCATGAACTCGGCCAGGGGATTATAAGTGTAGATATCCACGGTGTAACCGCAGTTGACATAGCTCTGCAGAGCAGCGCGTTCCAAGCGCGACAGCGGTTTTCCTGTCCAGAATGTTTGGAGCAACAGGGGCTCTCTGGGCCTCGGCTTCTGTGCTTTGCGTGTATGCCGCATCTCCTTGATTCGGGCATCGGTTTTAGAGTGCGTATGCCAGGCCGCCCATGCCGCTCTGGAACTTTACCAGGTTCAGACTCTCTACAAACACTGTGAAGTCATATGTGTAGTTGCTGGCCGGGTCCAGCGGCCACGGGTTTACCTCCAACTGAATCTCGCGCAGCATACTGGCATTCAGAGTACCGCTGGGCTGCTGGTGATCCGATGCATTCAGTGCGAAGGGAAGCTGATAGATGGGGCCCATTCGCGTATCGGGTTTGTTCGGCGCTGTAGGTCCACCCACGGTTGTTGCATAGGGTGCCTGTGCCTCAAAGTACGCAGCCTCCTTCTCTTCAAATACCTCGTTGCCTGCGATGATCAAACGCGCAGAACGCAAAATATCCCGCTGTGTGTATGGTACGAAGAGACCAGAGTTCGGTACCGCTGCCGCTGCAGATAGTGGCCAGTAAGGCGCCTGGGACCGACTCTTCCAGTTACTGAGGTTGATGTAGTCATTGCGACTCTCAATCGCATCCGAGCGGCGTGCAAAGAATATAATGCGGTGCATGAGATTGTGGACATCCATATCCAGCTTCGTGCGGGCGGCAATGCTCGGGAAACGATAGACCTGCACCTGGTGTACTAAATGCTGGAGCTCACGTTCGGCGAACATCACCTGCTCACGCCCTGTCAGATAGGTGTAGTTGCCCTCTAGGCGCGGCTGGAAGTTGAAGCCTTCCAGTGCCGGCACTGGTTGACCCACATCTGTGTAGAAATAGCGGATGTTCATGGTGGGCTCATCCATACTGCTGTAATCTGACTGGAGCGTCAGGTTGTCATTTGCACCGGGATTCGCGGGATCATACGATGTAGGCAGTGCGGGGTCAATGTTCAGGGTGCGCCCATAGCGCAACGGTTCGCGCTGCGTCTCCTGGTCCATGATACGATAGATCTCGCGCATGGGGCGCAGCGTAATCTGCACCTCTACATCGTGGAGCTGTAGGGCCACTAGGGGCAGGGCAACACCAGGTGACTCGGAGAACCAGAACGGCAGGGGAACCCGAATCGTGCGCTCTGGCGTGCTCGGGGCCATGGTGGCATTTGGATTTGCAGGATCCGCAACTACGTTCGGATAATCACCCTTCTGGTATGGATAGTTCGGTGACTTGCCGTTCACACCCCACTCGGGCTCATTCAGCTCGGGCACATCACCCACCAGCTCCTGCCAGCGTGCGTACTTCTGCGATGAGTAATCAATGGCAGCACGTGTGATGAGCCACTCTCCAGGGAACTCCTGAATCTTTGATCCACCAACAAAGATCGCGACGTTGTCAATGACGAGGGCACCGAGTGCATGGATCCAACGGAATGCCGGTACACGTGGATTATTCGGAGTTGTTGTTGTATCTATCTTGCTGAATATCTCAGGTACGCGAAATACGAAATAGAGTTCTGTAAGCAGATCCGCGTGACGAGGGATCTTAGCGCGAATGCGAATAGGCGTGTCCATTGTCAGTTCGTTCGGGCCATCTACAGGAATAGAGATTGGTTCCTGACTGAAATGTGTATAGCGTTTGAAGACCTTATAGAAATTGGTCACCTCGGGGTTCCCATTGATATACGCATTCTGCGTGCCGTATGCAACAAGCGGTAGTTGTCCTCCACCAGGCATTCCTCTATCCAGACCGTTGTATTCCGGTTTAGATGGACAAATGTATGTTGTGTTAGTTTGTCGGTTGTTGACTGGTTGCTTAGCCCGAATAGTAGGTGACCCACCAGTCATCCGCCAGATAAGGAGGCAGATTCTGTGTCGCAGACACGAGCTTAGAAGAGGGGCCCGCGCGCATCATGCGATCAATCTGCTCATAGTTCAAGGCGTAGCCATTGTACTGCAGACGGCTGATAAGACCCGTGGCCGTACCCATCACATGGAAGGGCGACTCCGGGGCATATGCGGCATCACTGAAGGTCTCCGTCTTGAAGACATAGAGGTCGCCGAAGTTCTGCTTGGGCACCGATGAGAGCTTCATACGGTGTGCGACATTCCCATTGATATAAACATCTACATCCATGTTGCGCACGACGATGGCCAGATGGAAGAACTTACCCACGGGGATATTCGGGATCTCACAATACGTGTCCCAGTGTGCGGCCTCATTCATGTAGATGACCAGGGCGTTGTCGTTGTTGCGGACAAACACACCAGGACTCATGAGCGGCTTGTAGACCGGCGAACCCTTGTGGAATACATGACGCAGACCGCTCTGGGTGCCCTGGAATGTCGTCTTATTGATCAGCAGGAAGCAGCTGTAGGAGAACTCCAGTCCGCTGGGAGCATTCACAGAGGGATAGATGGTATTAGATCCCTTCTGGTTTGGGTCCTGATATACCACCTGGCTGCCGTCATACAGATCCGGTAGCAGCATCACAGTGGAATCACCGTACGTTGTCAGCGCATCCATGAAACTCTTGCCCGCGACGAGCACCGTGTACGTTATGAGCACCAGAAACACAACCTGCAGCAGCTGCGCGAGTGCCGAGGTGCCGAGTGTGTAATCGTATACCGACCGGAGTGCCTCCATTCTCTATTGTGTGCCCACACAATTACAGGCGGGAAATGAGGTGACGTACATCCTTGTCGCCGGAATCGTAAATGCTCGCAGCCTCATTGTGAGCACGTGTCATGTCATTGGCCGCTGCTGTGGGGACGGGCTCACCGGGCGCCGAGCCAGTGAAGGTGACATTGATGTTCAGCCACTTCGCGATCGTGGTGAAGATGTCGTTGCGCGCCTGTGTGGGACCCATCTGGTAGATGCCGTAGATGGCATCGGGTGTGAGCTGCTGCGTCCACATCTGAATGGAGGAGTAGCGCCCGCCGAACTCACCCAGGCGGAGCTGGAGACGCCCACGAGGCACGTGCACCACATTGTCCAGCACGCAGCTGCGGCTGAGCTTGCCATCCATGTAGATATCCAGGACGCGACCACTGCTGACAATCGTGACGTTGACCCAGCGCTGGAGAGGCACCTCCTTGACATCGCAGGGTGTATCCACAGGGTTCTCAAACATCGCCATAGAGGTCTGCTGGTTGAGCAGCGCCTGGAGGTTGCTCTCCACCGTGATGTCGGGGGCACCGGAGCTCGTTGTACCTGCAGATCCAGGGGCAGGAACCGAACCACCACTGACGGTGTTTGCGCGCACCAGGAGGCTGTTCTTGAGAGGTGTAAGTACACCGACCAGAGGGCTGCGACTGTGCTGTGTCATTGTGGCGGGGCTGATGGCAAACAGGAGTTTGCTGGCCGAAACACGGTAGTTCCAGTCATCCACGTAAATCCAGAAAGACAGAGTGAAGTCGCCGCCGGTGTAGATAGCGGGTACGCGACCACGCTTCAGGTGGATCGGTTTGCGGGCATCGGCCTCGCCCTCCATGAACCGCGTGTACGTGGGATCATCCTCGGGATACAGATAGGTGTAAGCCAGATATAACAGGCCTATCATGACTGCCAGGAAAGCAACGGTACCCAGGATACCACTGTTTTGCTGTACGAACTCGGTTGTCGCGTTCATTCTCTATCCATGGTACGCTATTTACTCGTAGAGGATTTACTGGTAAGGGAATATCCACTTCTGCGAGGGCTTTGCATCTACGTTCTTACCGTCGCAGACACCATTCGGGCAGAAGAGATTGGGAGCCTTGAAGCCGGTGAGTGCACGCAGCAGTTCGGGGCCGAGATACGGCTGCCCCCGTGAATCGCATGTATCCACATAGTTATTCTCCACCTCGCCGACCGTGAGTCGCCGGGGCCATACCTGGACATATGCCAGCTGACCCATCAGGTTATCTGGTGCAAGTGTAATAGAGGCCGCGGCCGATGGTGGTACGTTCGCAAGTGTATGTGACTTGACGAGCTTGCCGTTCAGATAGAAATCCATGGATCGCCCCTCCATTGTCATGGTCACCTGTGTCCACCGCTGCATCGGCAGCGACGGAATTGTAAGCACATCTACATCGCCCCAGCCCGGACCATCGGCGGTGGTGCCCTGCACCATCAGGAGCTGCTCCTGGGCCGCATTGTAGCCGAGTGCCCAAACACCGGGCCATGACATGAATGTGGTGGCATTCGCGCGCATATCGGGCACGGCATCTATCTTAATATAGTACGACAGCGTATAGCTCGCGGACATTGCACTCTTTGTGGTACCACGATCCACAACTACGGGAGACTTCGGGTTAAATAGATCAATAGGGCCCATAATCGCTTTCGCGGGCTTGCTAACACCCGCCTGTACCGCCACGTAGATGATCATAATGATGATCGCGATCCCTACAATAGCCGCAATTGCGGGAAGTATATACGAGCGTTGTGTGTCGCTGCCAAATGCATTCGTGGCCGTTGATACGAGCCCCTTTCCCCAGCTAACAGCTGCTGCACCAAAACCACCAGGTGTACCTGACATCCTCTACCGTGACCTTCGTAATTATAACAGATTACTGAAGGTGCTCGTCTTCTTTGCAATGGTAGCGGCAACATCGGGGCTGTTGTTTTTATTTTGCCCGTTTGTTGCTGCTGTTGCAGTTGAGCATGTAGAAGGTAGATCTGTCATGTTGAACTTCGGGCTGCGACACACCGTGATGAAGTCGGTGGAGTTCAGTGCTGTGGGCCAGAGTGTCAGATTCTTCACGAGGCCCGACATGGGATATGCGCAGTAGCGCCCGAACCACTGATTGTCGGCCTTGGGCATGTACGGGGTACCCTTCAGGAGTGTGGTGCTATACAAGCGGCAGTTCAGGTAGACCTCCAGCTGTTTGCCATTACAGATGACACCAATGGTCAGTGGTGTATGCAGTGGGAGGTCGGAGATCGTGACAGATTCCAGCCAGAGTACATCCATTCCATTCTCCTTGCCATTCGTGTGCACGAAGACATGCACGTCGTTCTTGTACTGATCCAACATCAGTCCTGGATTCATGACGGCGGGGAGGCCACTGGATTTGTAGGTGGGGTCTGAATCTGTGGGCAGATCACTGGGCTGGATACCGGCGTGTCCACTGGAACCAGCGACGGGCGCAGTGATACCACATGGGTTAGATCCACGGTGCACAATGTGGCGGAAGCGGCCGAGATTCGGTGTGCGACTGTCACCAATCACAAACTGGACTGACATGGAATAGACTGATGCCGACTTTGTGGGTGACTGGGTGACCGGGACAATCAGATTCTCATCAGTACCATCTGTGCTGTCGGTCCAAAAGGTCTTGCCCGCACGGGCATCAGCAGAAGGGCCCATAGGGCTTCTGGGCAAAAACGGATATACAGCATCCGCGGCAAGTACAAGAACAGTGACAGCAATACCGATCACGAGCGCGTAGATCAGATATTTGCCGCCGCGAACATCCATGCTGTTCACAAAACTGAACCGCTCACTGAGTGCACCAAACGTGGTTGTTGTGGATGGTTCCATCTCTCCTTGTTCTGGCCTGCGGTTTTTGGCAATTGCCGATCACACAACAATCGTGCGTGCATCATTCACCATGACGCGACCTGGGATGCGGTCTTTGGTCACATTGGCCACCGTAGTGTAGGTCACTGGGACGGAGCGGGCACTTGCAGCCTTGGCGGTATACTGTTTACAAATAGATGCACCACGTCGCAGAATAGCACCACGTACTTTCCGGTCACAGTCATCGGGCAGGATCGCAACGACGTGGCACGAAGAGGTGTCGGCCAGGTGAAACCAGAGATCCGTGGGCTTCCCATGGTCCAGTACTTCATGATTCTCCTGTTGTGTTCTACCGATATAGAACGTAACAGGGGCTCCTTGAATATCGTAGGTTAATGTCTTCATCGTTGCGCTGGTTGGTGGCATACATGAACGTCTTCAACTTTTATGGTGTAAGGTCAAGCGCCTACTTTTTATATTGAGCATCTAGGCGTTCTTTCATTGTCTTTTTTGCATGACACCCTGCATGTAATGCTACTAAGTTACTCCTATCATTTGATCCATTTGCCCATAGTGGTACAATATGGTCCACTTCATATGCCTCATCAAGTAAATCACCACATGCACCACACTTCCATTTTTGCTCCGCTGCAACAGTCTTCTTCATCAGCCCCGTCACATTCCGCTTTTCTTTTGTCGTAGATCCAGAGACATAGCCCGTATGCGCCATTAGCTCCTTCGCAGCAGTCAGCGTATCCTTGAATTCCTCAGGGCGATCCTTGAGCTGCCACCAGAGATAAGTAATGACACCGATCCCGCCCACAATCCGGATGTAAGACGACCACTCTGTTAACCATGCCATTGCTGTGCGGCCATACAATTCATACAGAATCCAGCCAATAATGAGAGCAGCTAACACAATCTCAGCTGTCCATGACGATCCATCCATCCTCTACTTTGTTTGCTCATAGTTCCTCGCCCTCACTGCGCCCTCGTTTTGCTGTAGAGCGAATCCCGCGTCGGGCCTTCCGTGTGGCGCGTGCCTTGGTGCCCTTGGAGCCGGCCATTGCAGCATGCGCCTCCTCAATTGTACCCGTAATCCCAGGAATCGGCAGCGATGGTATGACGCCTTTCTTCGCCTTCGCTGTCTCCTCTGCCAGATTGAAATCAATCTTCTTATAGTAATCTCGTGTATCCTTCTCAATGCAGTCCTCCAGCTTCTCACGGAAGTAGCATACGAAACTGATGCGCTGGAAACGTTCCTGGCTGCCAATCACGCCGGTCGCAGCATCGCGGGTGCGGATGTCGGGGATGCTCTGGTTGAACGCTGCATCCTCCTTGGTCTCATGGATAGGCGCGTTGCAGTGCCACTCGTGCACATCCATCGCCACGAAGTCGCCTGTGCGGAGATTGAAGGCGGCGTTAAAGCGTGGGAACAGTGTCTCACCGCCGTGATACTTGCCCCACTCAATCACTGACAGATTGCCGAAGCCCTGGCTATAATCCCCCGCATCCTTGTGCAGTGCAGTCCGGAAGTTCATGTTCACGGTCAGCGTACTGAAGGCCGTGTCGCTGATCTGGTACATCGGCTTTTTGGAGACTTCGGCCAGCTGCTTCTTGTGAGAATCGGGCACGAGCTCCTTGAACTTGCGGTCAATTGCCTCCAGATAGGGAATACCATGGAGATACTGTTTGAGGCCGCGGCGGGTATAGCCCGTCATACGGCACGGTTGCCCCAGAAAGGGTGTGCGCTCATAGTTGCCAATCACGCCACTGGCCACTACATTGTTCACACGCATCTTGGAGACCTTGCCATTCTGCATGTAGCGGGTGGACCAACCTGTGGTCTCCACGGGCTTGCGCCGGCTCCAGTATACACCCTTGAGATCAATCGGGCCTGCTGCGGCACCGCGATTGCGACTCGGGATTGCCAGAAGGCGGAATGCATCCCAGCCCACCTGCACCTGCTCGGGCTTGAAGACGTTCTTGCGGAATTTTGCCAGCAGCTTCCGACGGGGTGCACCCGCGGCTACATCCTCATCAGTCTGAATGGCATACACATCAACGTCCTCGTTGAACACCGTGACCTCAGGTGTCACTTCAAAGAATTTGCCTTCATTCTTGGCGAACTCGGCATCGGATGCCACTGCTTTGATCTCCACGACCTTGACCTTGGCCTTTTGCGTCATTCCTTGATTATTGCGGGTATTTAAGGCATGGCACCCCTGGAGTCCCAAGTAATGCCGGCACATCGCACAATTGATTTCCGATTTATACGCCGCTCAGAAACAGGGCAGCTCCAACACGATCCGAACCTAGATGATATGCTGAAGATCTCTAAACTGGGAGAGAATCTGGTGCGCTGTGTCTATACCGAACGCAGCTCGGATGGTTCCATGGTGGATGTTAGTACACTCACATACCAACAGTGCCTGGTCTATATTTATCGGGTCTTCAACCTGCTAACAATAGATGAAGATCCGTTTGAATCGGTGCAGCTCTTTCTGCCTGGATATCCCACGGTGCTGCTGCGGGTAGAGACACTGCGTACGAATATACCCTGGCTGCTGGAGGCGATTGCTTCCACATGCACACAGTGGCCGGCTATCGGACGGCTGCAACAGCAACAGCCAACTACTTAGACTTATAAGAGGCCCATAGCAGAGCACCAACAGCACCTACAACTGCAAGTGTCGCGACGGCATGGGTGGCACCACGGGTGTAAGCAGATTGTACGGCGGCATCCGAAATCTCGGCTGTCGGGTTCGCTGGTGGAATGGGCAGGCCACGCTCGGCCATCTTGGTGTATGCTTCCAAGAACTCTGCCATGGTGACCTCGCGTTTATTAAGACGACGGTTGACATGATTGTGAGCCATCCACACCCATTCAGTCAGGGACTTCCGATTATCCAACCAGGTCTCCACGGGAATGGCCTGCAGAATCTCGGCGAAGTGTTCGCGACAGACAGGGCATGGCAACACGTACGGCAGTGCATTGTAGAAATCCTTTGCCGCACGCTTCTCTGCATACGATGGTTGATCGGGATAGGCCAGCGATACTATGTGCAACGTGGACCAGAACATCGGGCCCCATATCTCCGGTGGTATATGCATGATGCTGCTTCTCTGTTGATGGCGGCGTTTCTCTGAGTTCGGGTCTAAACGGCCTTTTGGCTTCCCAGTGTAAGGGGTCACATGTCATCAACGTGTAGTAACTGTGGGCGCAAAGGACATTTCTTCCGTGAATGCACAGAGCCAATCACATCGCTGGGTATCATTGCTTTCAAACGGCTCCCCGAAACAGGAGAGACCAAGTGGCTACTCATCCGCCGCCGTGTTAGTATCGGATACATTGAAATTATGCGCGGGAAATACGACCCGCGTATCACCGCCGACATTCAGGAGCTCGTGGATCAGGCAACTGTTTCAGAGCGTCAGCGGCTGCTGACCGGTGCATTTCCCACGCTGTGGCGTGATCTCTGGAATGGTCCTGTAACCAAGCGCTACTCACAGGAATACGAACAGGCTCGCCTGAAGTTTGAGTCCATTCGTAGTCGTGGGGCTCTGTCTGCCTGCTGTGAGGCATCCACCACTGCATGGGCTGAGCCAGAATGGGGATTTCCAAAGGGTCGTCGCAGTACAACCGAGACAGAAATTGAGTGCGCTTTGCGCGAAACAGAGGAGGAAGCCGGTGTATCACAATCGCTGTTGCGGATTGTGGACCCGACCAGTATTGTGGAGGAGTATCGGGGTTCCAATGGGATTCGCTACAGGCATCGCTACTGGTTGGCAGAGGCACCCGCAACCCTGGACGTTGCTATGGATCCGGATAATATAGATCAGGTGCGCGAGATCAGTGACGTGCGCTGGTGTAGCTTGGATGAGGCACTAACATTGATTCGCCCATACTGTGTGGAAAAGAAGGCGGCACTCAGGCTGGCCGCGCACCGCTTAGAAGCGAAAATTGGTGCTACACAGCAGAGGAGATGAGTGCTGCTGCTGCTGCTGGTACAGATTGGAAGCAGTTGTATGCCACGATGAAAACCAGGGAGCTGGCTACGGAGGCATGGGCTACGCAGACAGATATAAGAGCGCGCGATGCTCTGGTTGAATCACTGATGACACGCGAACGTGTTCCTAAGCCCGACGATGGAGGCGCCGATGATGCATGGCCGTCCGCTGCCGTAGCCGCACGTGATGAGATGGCGGGGCTGTACCCGGACCCAGCGGACCCTGATTTTGCAGCGCGCATTTACGGGAAACGTGAGTTCTATGAAGCACGGGCTATTGCCGCAGGTGTTGCAGCCGGTGACATTGACCCCTGTAGTAGCAGCGCCGCAGCTGCGGTATTTGAACTGACACCGGTCCAGCGCATCGTGTCGCGCTTTCTGCACCCGATGACACCGTATAATGGCGCACTGCTGTTCCATGGTGTCGGTGTAGGCAAAACCTGTACGGCAGTGACAGTAGCCGAGCAGTTCCTGGAGTCTGCGCCACAGTCCAAGGTGATCGTGTTGGTTCCGCAGGCGCTGAAGGACAACTTTAAGGCGACGGTGTTTGACCCTTCCAAGATTCGGTGGGACGAAGCCGCTGGTGAGTGGACATCACAGCAGTGTACGGGTACGGCATATCTGGAGCGCTTGGGTCTCATGCAGGAGCGCGATCTGAAGAAAGTGATATTCAAGGTGGAGGAGAGTCGTCGTGCTCGGTATGTGGTGACGGGTTATCAGGCCTTTGCAAACTGGCTGGAGCGTACCATCAATAAACAGATGCCTGGTCTGTCATCGCTGTCGCCCGAAGCACGCCGTGCGGCAGAGGATGAGTTCTTGCGTCGTGAATTTTCGGATCATCTGATCATCATTGACGAGGCGCATAATCTCCGTGACACGGTCGCTGAGGCAGCGGATATTGGTGCAAAGGAGTCGGCGGTTACAGGGGAGGCAGCGGAGAATGCCGGTGGAAAAGCACTGAACCCGTGGCTGAAGCGTATCGTGCTGAATGCAGAGGGCCTGCGTCTGCTTCTCATGACAGCAACACCGATGTACAACTCTGCGCCTGAAATCGTGTTGCTCTTGAATTATCTGCTTATGAATGATACCAAGTCTGAGCGCCTATCGCTGAAGACAGACATATTTACGAAGACAGGTGAGCTCAAGCCAGGAGCACCGACACGAATGCTGGAGAAGGTTGCGCGCCGGTATGTCAGCTATATGCGTGGTGAGAATCCGTATACATTCCCGCTGCGCATGCGCCCCATGGATGCACCGGACTTGCCAGCAGATGAATGGCCAGAGGTGTCTGCTACGAAGCGTCCAGTGGAGTTCGTGGAAGGTGAACGGGAAGCGTTGAATGCTCTACCGCTTATATTTACCGAGCCGATTCCAGGATCACCACCTGAGCAGCTGCTGCGTGCGGGCACGTCGCGAGCGATTGCTGCAGCTGCATCGGCACCAGTGCTGGTTGAAGAGGGTGACATCCCCCCTGTTGCAGAGGAGGGGTCGGGTCCAGAGGAGACAGAGACAGATGCAGTGGGAAAGGTGTCAGATGCCATGTTGGATCAGCGAATGCAGATGGCAAACATCAGCTATCCGAATATGCTATATGGCGGTGCGGGGTGGGATACGTATTTTAACAGCGTGAAGGTCAGCGGTGGCAAACACAAGTTGCGCATGTTCGGCCCCAAGCCACAGGAGGGTGGACCGTTTGCGGTGGATACAGTGTTTGCCGGTGAGGGTCTACGTACACACGCTCCCAAACTGCATCGTGTGGTAGAGTCTATTAAGAAGGCACAAGGAATCTGCTTTGCATACAGTCGGTATATTAAGGGTGGTGCTCTGCCTCTGGCAATTGCCCTGGAGCGCGCGGGCTTCCAGCGCCGACTAGCCGATGGAACACTGGTTCCTCTATTGGTGAATGCCCAGCCGCCTGTTGCTCCTATCTGTGCACTCTGTGGTGAGCGTGATGGAGCTGGGCATGGATCATTAGGCCCTGCCGGCCATCCCTTCCGTGCGGCTTGCTACGTGCTCCTAACATCTGAAGATGAACTGTCACCGAATTTCAAGGGGCTCGTGCGTCAGGCTGCAACATGGGAAGAGGACCCCGAATGGGGGCCTCTAGGTGGGCGCGTGAAAGCGGTGATCGGTTCGCAGGTGGCCTCTGAGGGTCTGGATCTGAAGTGCGTGCGTGAGATGCATGTTATAGATGCCTGGTATCACTTGAACCGTACAGAGCAGATCATTGGTCGCGCGATTCGCTATTGTTCGCACACAGCTCTGCGCCCGATTGAAGAGCGCCTGGGGCTACCGCGAATGTCCATGAATAACACCCTCATCTATCTGCATGCAATGCGTGTCGGTGCTGGTGCAGCTGGTGAACCGGCATTTGAGACCGCGGATATGTATGCTTATCGGCTTGCGATTCAGAAGGCGCTGATGGTAGGATATGTCCAGCGTCTACTAAAGAAACATGCATGGGACTGCAATCTGGAACTGGAGGCAATCACGTTCGCAGGTCTGCCTCTCAGACCCCAGGTGGATGCCCAAGGAAATGAACGGCGAGAGCGCAACGAGGCGGGTGAGTATCTGGAGGGCTATTCCATTAATGACCGCGATTTCACCACGTACTGTGATTATATGGCATGCGAACACCAGTGTGCACGTACGGTTGCACGCACAGTTGAAGAGGGCCTACATCTGGACTCCAGTACGTTTACGGTATCGGATGCACGTCGTCTGATTCTGTCAAAGCAGGAGATAGTGCGCCGTCTGTTTGAGGATCAGGTGATGGTACCTGAAACAGTTGTGCAGGAGATATTCTCGGATCTGCCATGGGAGATTGCGGAGGAAGCGCTCATGGAGTTGATTGATGGACGGCGTTTCCGTGTGAAGCGCCCTGATGGTGTAGAGGGATTCCTGGTAAAGAAGGCGGGATATCTGGTATTCCAACCAGCACTTGTGTCTGACACCGATATCCCCCTGGCCATGCGCTATGCACGGGCCTTCCAGTTGCGGCGGCGCTTCATGGACCCCAGTTTACCAGTGTTGGCGCGTGCAGAAGAGTACGACAGTGCGACTGCTACTGCTGCACAGAAGAAGGTGATGACCTCCGCAGCTGCAGCTGGTGGCCCCGCTCTCATTGCTGCTGGATCTGCAGTAGCAGGCGGCGGGTATCCAAAGGCATTTGGAGCATGGGCCACCTGGTACGCTTATGTTCGTGATAACGGCTCTGCCGGCCCCGCATCTCTGCCTGTTCCCCACCGTCTCTGGACATGGCTTCTGGATCGGTACAAGGAGATACCTGAGATGCGGGCCATTGCACTCAGATGGTGGTTTGATCACCAGGATTATGCCAGTCAACGTTCGCTCCTAGAGTTTGTTGCCACTACAACCGAAACCTCAGAGGAGATTGCAGCACTCCAACAGATCTTGAATCGCGATGTCCTTATCGCAAAGCAGATGAATGCTTATCGTATCTATAATCCCAGTACGATGGCGATTGAGATCTACTGTCAGTCTGCCGGTGCATGGGGCACATGCCCTTCTAACGTGGCCGCTCTTGTAGACAAACAGCTGGGCAACACGCCGGTGACATACCCCGCACAAACGGGGTCACTATTTGGATTCCTGTCGGCCAAGGGAGAGAAGATCTTCTTCAAGACGCTTGACACCACGAAGACAAAGAAATCCAGCACGGTGGGTGCCGGCTGCATCAATGTATCCAATCTTGGCGAACATCAGCCACGTGTCCGTCTTCTGCATGCCGCCGCTCGTGAGCTGGACACCACTATTGCACCGCTCATGCTTCCCGATGACGATGCAGCGGGTACAGCCGACAAGACTGCTGCCCTAACCCCTACACATCTGGAGGATATGACGTTGCAGCCGCTGTGTTTGTATATGGAGGTTCTCTGTCGTCTGTTGGATGCACGCGCTGTGGGTGGTCGGCGCTGGTTCCTGGATGCCGTGGCGGCGGCACATTCGGGGCTTAAAGGGCGGAAGTAAGGGCGGACACAAAAGGTGAGCCCCGATTAGTGAATGGCAGCGAAGGCAATAACGATGTCTCTGTTCAAACCAGTATACCTTGACCGGCGTGTTCCCGTTGCGCCCAAGGAGCTGCGCGATGCAGCGGCGAATATTGATGAGTTCCTCGTGAAGAAGATTCGCAAGGAGCTGGAGGGTGTCTGCTGCACGCACGGCTATGTACGCCCCGGATCAACCCAGATTCTGGCACGCTCTATGGGCCAAGCCGAGCATGGGCGCTTTACGGGCGATTTCCTGTATCACTGTAAAGTGAAGGTCGCGTGTCTGTTGCCGCACGCGAACCAGATGGTGGATGCACGGGTCCTCAAGGTCAATAAGCTCGGCGCCTATGCCCTGATCGTGGACCAGGGGCGTGTGCGTGAGGCGATGCGCATTCTGGTGCCCCGTGACTTGCATCTCGGCAATGAGGAGTTTGACCAGCTCCAGGTGGGGCAGGGTATTCGCGTAAAGATTCTCCGCTCGCGCTTCCAGAATAATGACGCATTCATCCAGGCGGTGGGCACCTATGAGGGGCTTGTGCCTTCAGCGGATGCGAAGGCAGAAGGAGAGGCAATTGTAACGCTGCGCCCTGCTGTACCGGAGACGGAGGCTGGTGCGCCCGAAGAAAAGTCATCAGCTGTCGCTGCATCTATGCTATCCGCAATCCCTGAAGAAGAGGAAGCAACGGAAACAAAGGCTGAAGAATAGGGGATATGAACTGGCCAGCTATAGCAGGCATAGCAGTTGCACTCTTTCATGCAGTATTGATCACAGTTGCCTTCGTAACTCCATTCATAACAAGCAGTTTACCGTTGCTTGCTGCTATCTTTTTGATAGATCTATTTACGGTACTGTCGTGGACCCTCTTTGATAACAAGTGTTTCATAACCATCATAGAAAGTAAGCTCCTCGGTGGCAGAACGAACTCATTAGAACATATGAACATGGCGTATTTTAATAAGATTCTTAGCAGATGGTTCTCACCAACCGA
>JACCDX010092114.1_pt1 | contig 23672 bp, 24 predicted proteins | sample 7449681 | NCBI WGS metagenome assembly JACCDX01 (sample SAMN15323450, study PRJNA562643) | freshwater metagenome | isolation source: river surface water | place: USA:Blue River Watershed | collected 2017-08-18
GAATCTTTGGCACACATAATGGCATGACCTGTTCCAAGTGCTTCATTTTGATAGTAAATCGTTCCTTTAGACCCCAGTTTTTCAGCAATGGCAATCAAATCGGCTTCGACTTGTTTACCAAAACTTTCATGGATAATAAAAGCAATTTCTTCAATATCTTGGTTCAAAACTCCCGCAATATCTTCTACCAAACGGTGTACGATTGGTTTTCCCGCAACTGGAATTAAGGGTTTAGGAATGGTCAATGTGTGTGGGCGAAGACGAGAACCTCGTCCTGCCATTGGTACTATTATTTTCATATTGTATTGAAAGATTATAAGATTAAAAGATTTAAAAATTCAGCTTTGCAAATCTTTAAATTTTTCAATCTTTAAATTATTAAATTTTAATTTTATTTCACCCCCGTGCTTCCAAAACCACCTTCTCCTCTGGATGTTTCAGATAATTCCTGAACTTCAATCCATTCGGCACGTTCGTGTTTGGCAATGATCAATTGAGCGATGCGTTCACCGTTTTCAATTACAAAATCTTCATTGGATAAATTGACTAAAATCACTCCTATTTCTCCTCTATAATCAGCATCGACTGTTCCCGGGGAATTCAAAACGGTAATTCCTTTTTTGATAGCCAATCCACTTCTTGGGCGAACCTGCGCTTCATATCCAATGGGTAACTCAATGAACAATCCTGTTTTCACAATAATTCGTCCTAAAGGAGGCAATGTAATGGGAGCGCTTAAATCCGCTCTTAAATCCATTCCTGCTGAAGCAAGCGTCTCGTAATTAGGCAACGGATGCTGCGACTTATTAATGATTTTTATTGTCATTTTATTTTTTTCGTTTAATGATAGACAAGATAGTTGCTTTTTCGTTGTGATACACAAAATACACAAACAACAACAATAACGGAATTCCCACAAAATAATTTTCTCTGAATCCGTAAAAAGAAATGGCCGAAAATAGAATAGATAATCCTAAATAGCCGCCAATTTTTTCCATATCATACGGAATAGGATAATAACGGTTTCCTAAAACATAAGAAATGAACATCATACTCCCATAAGCCGCAATGGTTGCAATAGCCGAGCCGTAATAGCTAAATTTTGGAATTAAAAGGTAATTCAACACCAGGGTTAAAACAGCTCCTACAATCGAAATATAAGCGCCCATTTTAGTTCTATCAGTTAGTTTATACCAAACCGAAAGGTTGTTGTAAATTCCTAAAAAGAAATTAGCCAAGATAATCAACGGCACCACTTTCATGGCTTCCCAATAGGTTTTGTTATCCAAAAGCAAGAACTTCAAGACATCGGCAAAAACGATTACACCTAACAAAATCAAAGATCCAAAAATCACAAAATATTTGGTAATCATGGCGTAGGTTTGTGGCGCGTTTTCATTTTTAGAATGGCTAAAAAAGAAAGGTTCAATTCCCAAACGGAATGCTGTGGCAAACAATACCATAAACAATCCTAATTTATAACAAGCGGAATAGGCTCCTACTTCCGACTTAGCAACACTTTCTGGTAACCAATATCCCAACAGAATTTTATCAAAATGCTCATTGACTGCAAAGGCAATTCCGGCAACCAAAATAGGCAATCCGTAGCGCATCATTTTTTTCCAAAGTGCCACATCAAATTTTCGCGTTAAGAAAAGATAATTAGGTGATAGCACTACTAAAGTTAATAAACTAGCTGCTAAATTAGAAACGAAAATATAGCCAATCTCATAATTAGCAACATACAAATTCCCAATAAATGAATTAGGACTTGAAGCAGCAATTTTTGGCAAAAGCAATAAGAAGAAAAGGTTCAATGCCAAATTAACTGCTACGTTTCCAATCTTAATAATAGCATATAGCATTGGTTTTTGATTGGCCCTCAACTTTGAAAAAGGGACAATCACTAACGCATCCAACACTAAAATCCAAATCGCATAAGTAACGTATTGCACCTCTACATTGGCCAATGAAGCAAGCGTTCCTCTAAAAATTAAAGCTCCAAAAAGGAAAATAATAGAGGACCAAAAAATTGAAATAGTCGAAGTGGCAATCACATTTTCTTTGTCGGTTTCAGAATTATAGAATCGGAAAAAAGCCGTTTCCATTCCGTACGACAATACCACGTTGAAAAAAACCATCCATGAAAGTACTATAGAAACTTCTCCATACTCTCCAGTAGGCAAGATTCCGGTGTACAAACGCACAAGTAAAAAACTCAGCATTCGCGGTAAAACCGTTGCTAATCCATAGATTGCGGTTTGTTTAAAAAGACTTTTATATAATCCCAAGTTGGTCTGGTTTAGGTTTTGATAAAAACAAAAATAACGAATTCTTTGGTTTAATTCGGGTTTTGAAATTGGTTTTGTTAACAGCTTTTTTAAGACAATCCGGCTTCGTTCAACGTTTTAATAAAGTGAAATCCTCTTGGATAATAGCCTTGGTTATAATAAAAACGGTGCGCTGTAAAGTTTCCTGTAAAGGCATCCAATACAATCATGGTACAACCGGCTTCTTCTGCTTTTGCATTGATATAATCGGTCATTAATTTTCCTGCACCTTTAGAACGATGATCTGGATGTACAATAAAATTGTCGATTTCAAAATAGCGGCCTGACCACAGTTTAATTCCGGACCACAAACCCGAAAGTCCAATACATTCTTCGCCTTCAAATACAGCGATTTGAATATAATTATGAGGAAGCATTTCCGTCAAATAGGCTTCGTACTTTTCTAAAGTAAAATTATTGCTATACAAATGTTGCATCAGCTCAAATTGAGCTAACATGTCTTCTAATGTAGTAAGTTCTCTTATTTCCAAAGTGTAATTTTTTTATAAAAATACTCAAAAAAAAGAGCCCCGCAACGCGAGGCTCTCATGATATATTTCAAACTAATATTATCCGTTCAACGCTTCAGCCCCACCAACAATCTCTAAGATTTCGTTAGTAATTGCTGCTTGACGCGCTTTGTTGTACGTTAATTTTAATTGATCTCTTAATTCCGTTGCGTTGTCGGTTGCTTTGTGCATAGCCGTCATACGCGCTCCGTGTTCAGAAGCAAATGAATCTCTAATTCCTTTATACAATTGTGTTTTCAATGATTTTGGAATCAATGTCAATACAATTTCTTCTTTAGAAGGTTCAAAAATATAATCTCCTGTTGAAGCCGGTAGGTCTGATTGAATTGGAGCCAAAGGCAAAAACTGTTCTGTTTGAATAATTTGAGTCGCCGCATTTTTAAATTGGTTGTATACCAATTCGATACGATCGTATTCACCAGCTACAAATTTTTGAGTTAACACTTCTGCAATTTGAGCTACATTATCAAAAGTCAAATCGTCAAAAATAGCGCTTTGATTATCAATAACTGTAAGCGTTTTGCTCAAAATATCATTTCCTTTTTTACCAATTGCAAAAACATCTACTTGTTTTCCTGCATAGTAATCAGAACGATTTTTAACTTCTTTAATTACATTCGTATTAAAAGCACCACACAATCCTCTGTTAGAAGTGATGGCTACTACTAATACTTTTTTGATTTCACGTTGTGAAGTGTAATCTCCACCTACATCACCATCTAAGGTAGCAGAAAGATTTTGTAATAATTCCGTTAATTTTTCGGCATAAGGGCGCATCGCTGTAATCGCATCTTGTGCTTTCTTTAGCTTTGCAGCAGAAACCATTTTCATTGCCGATGTGATTTGCATCGTAGATGAAATGGAAGTAATTCTATTACGGATTTCCTTTAAGTTTGCCATTCTAAATGTGAAAATTTATCAATTTATCAATGTGCAAATGAAACTCATTTACACATTGACATATTGTTATATTGATTAATTATACTTCGATGAAACTTCTTTTGCTACTTTTTCGATAACATCAGTAATGTTGTCATCTAATTTACCCGCTTTCAAAGCATCAAGAGTGTCTCTGTGTTTGTTGTTCAAGAATTCTAAGAAATCTTTCTCAAATTCTTTTACTTTGTTTACAGGGACATTTCTCAATAAGTTTTTAGAACCAGCGTAGATAATAGCTACTTGATCTTCAACAGTATAAGGTTCGTTCAAACCTTGTTTCAAGATTTCAACGTTTCTTTTTCCTTTTTCAATTACGTTTAAAGTAACTGCATCCAAATCAGAACCAAATTTAGCAAACGCTTCCAATTCACGGAATTGCGCTTGGTCTAATTTTAAAGTACCTGATACTTTTTTCATGGATTTAATTTGTGCATTACCTCCAACACGAGATACCGAAATACCTACGTTAATTGCAGGACGAACCCCAGAGTTAAACAAATCTCCATCTAAGAAAATTTGACCATCTGTAATCGAAATTACGTTGGTTGGAATATATGCAGAAACGTCACCCGCTTGTGTTTCGATAATTGGTAAAGCAGTTAAAGAACCTCCTCCTTTTACGATTCCTTTTAAAGAATCTGGTAAGTCGTTCATGTTTTTTGCAATATCATCATCAGCAATCACTTTACAAGCACGCTCTAATAAACGAGAGTGTAAGTAGAAAACGTCTCCAGGATATGCCTCACGTCCTGGTGGTCTTCTTAATAAAAGAGACACCTCACGGTAGGCCACAGCTTGTTTAGATAAATCATCATAAACAATCAAAGCTGGACGACCAGAATCTCTGAAATACTCCCCAATTGCAGCACCTGCCATTGGAGCATATACTTGCATTGGAGCAGGATCAGAAGCATTAGCAGCAACGATAATCGTATACGCCATAGCTCCTTTTTCTTCTAACATTTTTGCAATTCCTGCAACAGTCGAAGCTTTTTGTCCAATAGCAACATAGATACAAAATACAGGTTTTCCTGCATCGTAAAATTCTTTTTGATTTAAGATAGTGTCTATACAAACAGTTGATTTACCTGTTTGACGGTCACCAATAACCAACTCACGTTGTCCACGACCTACTGGAATCATCGCATCAACTGCTTTTACTCCTGTTTGTAATGGTTCTGTTACTGGTTGACGGAATACAACTCCTGGCGCTTTTCTTTCCAAAGGCATTTCGTATAATTCACCACCTATTGGTCCTTTACCATCGATTGGTTGACCTAATGTGTTTACCACACGACCTAACATTTGCTCTCCTACTTTAAGAGAGGCGATACGTTGTGTTCTTTTTACAGTTGAACCTTCTTTGATTCCTGTTGAAGCACCCAAAAGTACTACCCCAACATTGTCTTCTTCCAAGTTTAATACAATAGCCTCAAGACCATTTTCGAATTCTACTAACTCTCCGTATTGAACATTTGAAAGCCCGTAAACACGAGCAATACCATCTCCAACATTAAGTACTGTTCCTACTTCTTCTAGTGTAGCACCAGATTCAAAACCTTCTACTTGCTTTCTTAATATTGCTGAAATTTCAGCAGGTTTGATTTCCGCCATCTTACTTTATAATTTAGACACTTTTATGTGTAATAACTAATTACTAAACTCTCTTTTTAATACTTGTAATCTGTTAGCAACAGAAGCATTGTATTGCTTGTCGCCTATTCTTAAAATAAATCCTCCAATGATGGAAGCATCTATAATGTTTTCAATTGTGATTTTCTTATCTGAAAGGGTTGCGATTTTAGCTAAAACTTTAGCCTCTAAAGCTGTATCCATTGGAATAGCAGTAGTTACTTTAGCTACTTCAATTCCGTTTATTTCATCAGATAATTTATTGTATTCCAAAGCAATTGCTTCTAGAATTTCAAATCGTTTGTTCTCAAATAACAAATGAAACAATCCTTGTGTTACTGCATTTACTCCAGAAAAAACTTCCAACAACGCTTTCTCTTTTACCTCAACAGTAGTCGTTGGACTTTGAATAAACGTGTTTAATTCTTCGTTTCCGTTGATTGTAGAAGCAATCAATTTCATATCGTTATTCACTACCTCAGCCACTCCTTTTGCATTGGATAAGTCTAAGATTGCTTTTGCATAACGAATTGCTGCTCTTGTACCTGCCATAATTAGTTCAGTTTTACGTCACCTAACATTTTCTCAACTAATTTAGTTTGAGATTCTTTGTTAGACAATTCGTCTTTCAATACTTTTTCTGCAATGCTTAGTGACAAAGTAGAAACTTGTAATTTCAATTCTGCCATAGCTGCATTTTTTTCACTTTCAATAGCAGCTTTAGCTTGCTCGATCATTTTTTGACCTTGCTCTTGTGCTTCAGTTTTAGCGTCTGTAACAATTTTTTCTTTCATTTCACGAGCGTCTTTCAACATAGCATCGCGCTCTGCTCTTGCTTCTTGAAGAATACGTTGGTTGTCTGCTTGTAAATTTTGCATTTCTTTTCTAGCGCTTTCGGCAGAATCTAATGCATTTTTAATTCCTTCTTCTCTTTCTGTGATAGAAGTCATAATTGGTTTCCAAGCAAATTTTGCTAATAAAACCAATAGAATAACAAGAATAAATGCTTGCCAAAAGAATAATCCGAATGAAAAATCGTGAATTAATTTATCCATTATATGATAGTATTTTAATTAAATCTTTTTTAAATAAACAATACCTGTAACCAACCGTTACAGGTATTTGTTTTCTTCCTTTATTATTTTCCTAAGATTAAAGCAGCAAATGCTAAACCTTCTAATAAAGCCGCAACGATAATCATTGCAGTTTGAATTTTACCAGCAGCTTCTGGTTGACGTGCGATAGCATCCATTGCTGAACCACCGATTTTACCTAAACCGATACCAGCACCAATTACTACTAAACCAGCTCCTACTAAATTTGGAATCTCACCCATAATATAAATATATAAAATTAAACTTCTAAATTAAAAACCTACTAGTGTGCGTGTTCTGCGTGATCGTGATCGTGCTCATGTTCTTGAACCGCCATTCCAATAAATAACGATGTTAACATGGTGAAGATAAACGCTTGCAAAAAGGCCACTAACACTTCAATAACTGAGATAAACAAAGTTAAAGCTAATGAAATAGGCATGTCCATATAAATGTTTTTAGTAACAAAAATCATCGCAATTAAGCTCATGATTACCACGTGACCTGCTGTAATGTTTGCAAACAAACGAATCAACAATGCAAATGGTTTAGTTAATGTTCCTAAAAGTTCTATTGGCATTAAAATAATTTTCATTGGTACTGGTACTCCTGGCATCCAAAAGATGTGTTTCCAATACTCTTTGTTGGCACTGAATTGTGTAATAACAAAAGTAAAGATGGCCAAACAAACTGTAATAGCAATATTCCCCGTTACATTGATTCCTAGTGGAGTCATTCCTAATAAATTCAAAATCCAGATAAAAAAGAAAACAGTTAATAAATAACCCATAAACTTTCTGTATTTATCTTGGCCAATATTTGGAATCGCAATTTCTTCTCTTATAAAAATAATTAGCGGCTCTAAAATTCTTCCGGCTCCTGTTGGAATTGGTCCTTTTTTGTAAGAACGTGCTAAACTCGAAAATAATACAAACATTAATACCGCCACAAAAAGCATAGAAACTACATTTTTAGTGATAGAGAAATCCAACGGCATTTCGTTAGTAGGATGCCCTGTCTTTTCATCTTCAGTAATTGTTCCTGCCGCATCTGTTTTGTAGATTTTACCGTGAACTAATTTGTAATAGTTTCCTTCTACTTCAGCAACAGCTTCTCCGTGGTGTAATTTTTCTGATGAAAATATTTTTAATCCATTATCCAATAAAATAACCGGTAATGAAAAACCATATTGAGCTTTTTCAGCTTCGTCTGAAAAGAAAATAAAATCGTGGCTATCTTGTAAGTGGTGTTGAATAAACTCATTTACTTTTTCTTGAGCAGAAGGTGCCTCTTTTTTAGCATCTCCGTGTTCGCCTTCAGCAGGATTACACATTCCAATAAAAGGAAGTAAAGCGATAATAGTTGCTATGAAAAATCTTTGCGTTTTTTTAGAAATCAACATATTTAAAATAGTATCTTAATATTGTGGTCGTAAATTTTTTTGCAAAAGTAATTTTTTAATTTATATTTTCACCGTACGAATTGATTTTTTTAACAAAGAAAACGCAATTTTATCTAGCTTTTTTTCATGTTTATTATCTTTACTGCAAAAAAAACATCAATCGCTACCGATGCTAGTAAAACAATCAAGATGTTTTTTTTCTCTAAAACACTCGCGGAAGTCTGCAAAGCTAATACTGGGCGAAGTACTAAATACCCAAAAACCATTTTCAAAGAAATCGCCGCAATGAATACCATTCCTACATACGTCTCATAGAAATCATTTATTTTAACGGTTGCCCACACTATGGCTAAAGAAAATAAAGCAAAAAACGAATAAATTATAGCGAGTGAATAATAAAACGTCCTCATATCTAAGTGTAAGAGTGTCAATGCTAAATAATGAAGCACGTAACTAATAGTAAAGAAAATAACAAATTGAAATAGGTTTTTTTTACTCATAACTAATTGGATTTGTTGATGTTGTTGACTTGTTTTATTACGTTATACAAAGCGACAAAAACTCCTGCTAAAACCAAAACTTGATTGTAGTAAAAAATAGTGTTGGGATACTTTTCGTCTAAATAAGTGCCTACATAAGAAAATAGAAATATTGTAGCTCCCATTTGCGCAGGAATTGTGACCAGTGCCAACCACTTGTTCTTTTTATGTGGGGGTTTATTCTCCATTATTAGTAGGTGAATTGGTTTTCATGGTGCAACTTGCGCTAAAATCGGCACCTGGTTCTACCGATAATTTACCCACAGACACTTCGCCATAAATGATAGCCGTCGATTTCACATTAAGTAATTCAAGGACTTGAATTTTTCCACTAAAACGACCTTCAATATCGGCACTTTTACAATCAATATCGCCAATAACAATTCCAGCTGGGCCAATTACTATTTTTCCTTCGCATTGGAAATTTCCTGTCAGCTCTCCGTCCAATCTAAAATCAGCCACAGAATAAATATTCCCTTTTATTCGTGTTCCTTCTACTATTCGGTTCGTTTTTCCTAAAAGGTCGGTATAGGATTTGGTTTTTTTATCAAACATAATTTATTGCTTTTTTGAGGCCAAATAGCTGTCTAAATTTTTCTTGATTTGGACTACTTTATAATTATCACTCGAAATGATAATAGCGGGTTGGTTAATCGTATATTGTTTGTTTTCCTTCATAAAACTAATAATGTCATTTGCATACGCTTCTGACTTTATATTATGAATCACTATAAAATTTTCTTTATCGGTATAGACATCATACGAATACGATCGTTTTTCGATTTTCTCGTCATCAATGAATTTTTTAATTTTTTCTTCTATTTCTTTGGTCAAAGAGTCTGACCTTAAACCGACTTTAAACAAGATTTTCCAACTTTTAGCTGACGAACTAAACTCCATTTTTTCCAAAATTGGAATTTGATTCTTCAAAATTTCTTGTGCTTGTTTACCTTCTTCAGTATTAGGATATTGCTCAGCCACTTCTTCTAAGCCTTTTTTATAGGCTACTACTCCAAATAATTTTGCTTGTGTATTAGCACGTAACAAATCCAATTTTGGAAGAATTTCATCGCCTGAAAATTGAATAATTGCTGTATTTAATTTTTCTAAAACTTCCACAAACTGTTCATCTTGAAACAATTTATAGAATTGATTGTATGTTTTATCTGGAGTTTCGGTGTTAGAATTATTGGTATCCGTATTACTGATAATTTGCGCATAACGTGAGCTAGGGTATTGCGAAACAATACGGCTTTTCATTGCCGCTGCCTTAGTTGCATCTGTAACTTGATAGATTTTATACAAATTGTACATCGCTGGCAAAACCAATTTTTCTGTCGGATTTAGTTCCAATACTTTTTCTAATTTGGCTGTAGCCAAAGCGTATTCTTTGAACTTTTCTTTGTAAATAATACCCAATTGATAGTACGCAAAGTTGCGTTCTTGATTGATACTGTCCAACACTTTTTTGTTGGTCGGAATTTGATTTAGGTAATACTCAATCGCATATTTATCTGCCGTTTTTTCTGCCGTTTTTTGCTTATTATCGGCTCCTGCTACTAAATCATCAGAAGTCGTTGAAATGGCAACTTCTCCAGTGCTTGTTGTCATTCGCCAAAAACCACTGGGATTGCGTTTGCCCCAATTTTTCTGAAATTCCAATTGCCCAAAAGCTACCGTAGTGGGATTGTAGAAATAAAACGTAGGATTCGCATTTCCTGTATCCAATTTAGGTAGAGAACGAACAGAAACGTTAGGCTTTAAAAATGTTGGTCCTGCTGGAACGTCATTTCCCGAATTTTCAAAATTAGCCATCGCTTCTTGTTGCATTTTAGCCAACAGTTGTTTCTTTTCGTCGGCTTTTTTCAAAGCTTCAATATGATTGCCAAAATAAAGAATTCGTTCATTGTTAGAAAGTGCTACTACTTTTAAAATACTATCGTTTTTATTTGCCAATGCATCGTATTTGATTACATCATCTAAGTTTTTTCTAACCTTTTCTATTTGAACAAACTCTCTAGTTTTCTTATCTAATTTTACCAAAGTACTATCGTAGTATTTAGCCGCCAAAGTAAAATCGGCACTTTTAAAATACATATTGCCTAAATTTCGATAATTAGATACCGCTAAGTAGGTATTGTCTTTTGCTTTTTTCAAAGATAGGTTGTAATTTTTTAAAGCCAATTCTGGCTCATTACTTATATCATAATACACCCCCATTTGATGGTAAATCAAATCTAAAAAAGGTCGGTTTTCTCGATTTTCAACTAATTGGGTGAACATTTTAGTTATTTGCGCTTTGTCGCCATTTTGAAAATCAAACAACTGTGCTTTTCTCGCATACGCCTGAATAACGTATTCTCTATCTGCTTTTCGATTCATATCAATCACCGATTGATAACTAGACAACGCTTGTTCTCTTTTACCTAATTCTTCGTATAACTGTCCCAAAATGAATCGGTAACGCGCTTTTTCAGTATTGATTTTTGTAAACTCTTGAGCGATTTGGAGTTTGGTAACCGCACTGTCTTTTTCTTCTAAATTCAAAAATGCTTCTGCCAAAACTGCATTGGCATTCGCTTCCAATTGGTGATTTAATTTATAATCTTTTAATAATTTCGACAAATTTTTGATTACCAAAGCATCATTACCCAAGCGCATATTGGTTTTTTCGCGCCAAATTTTTGCTTCATGAATTTTACTACTATTGGGATATTTGTACAAAATATAATTGAACGCGTCTGAAGCTGGCACAAATCGTTGGTCGTAATAACGCGCTTTTCCTAATAGTAAGTACGCTTCATCCGTTTGATAATTGCGTTCTTTTCCTCCAATATTCATAGAGTGTTTTTGGATGGCTTTGGTAGCTTTGGTCTCGGCCAAATCGAAATTAGCATTTTTAATGGTGTCAGCAATAGAACCGTCTGACAATTGCATTTTTTCTACGGGCAATCGCTTCCAAAAATTGTTCTTACTTTTCTCTTTAATGTCGGCAACGCCTTTAACAAAGCCAACACCCCCATTATACAATATATTGTATTGAGTAGTCATCGCGTGGTAATTTCGCGACACAAACGAATCCTTCTTAGTAGAACAAGCCACCAAAATCAATGCTGTAAAAAAACTAAGAATATAGTGAGATCTGTTGATTTTCAATTGAAACGATTTATAGCTTTAACTTCTATACACTAGATTTAGTATACAGAAGGGTAAAATTACGTTTCTTTTTGAAATATAGAAACTTAAACCGCAAAAAAGGCCTCTAGTTCTTGCAGTGTTTCTGCTGACGTTACAATGTCCTTGACCACTTCGCCTTTATTCAAAGCTACAATTCTATCACATACTTCCACCGTATGTTGTAAATCGTGACTCGAAACCAAAATAGTTACTTGCGGATTTTCGCTTAGTTCTTTAATAATTTTTTTCAAACGATTGACTGTAGTAGGATCTAAATTAGCAAACGGCTCATCTAAAACCACCACTTCAGGATTACCAATTAGAGTAGCAATAATACCGACTTTCTTTTGATTTCCTTTGGATAAATCGCGCAAATACTTTTTGTTATTCAAAATTTCACCGTTAAAAAACTCTTCGTTTTTTGCTAATAAAGCATCTACATCGGCTTTGTTTTGACCGCGTAAATCACCAATGAAATAGAAATATTCTTCGGGAGTTAAGTAGCCAATTAAGAAACTTTCGTCTAAGAAAGAGGCGGTAAAGGATTTCCAATTTTCGCTAGTATGTACCGGAATTTCATTATTGATGATTTCGCCAGTTGTAGGTTGGATTAAATCCAAAAGCAAGCTAAAAAAAGTAGTTTTCCCTGCGCCATTATTGCCTACTAATCCAAAACTTTGCCCTTTTGGAATGCTTAAATTATCGATTTGTAAAACGGTTGTTCCTTTGTATTTTTTTGAAAGTTGATTGACTTGGATCATAGTGAATTAAGGTTATGAGGTTAAAGTTTATAGGGTTAGAAAATGTTTATTATTGCTAACCGGAAACTGAATGTTAATTATTTTGTTTGTAGGCTTGAATAGTTTTGTATTTTTCTACTTTATAGACTTTTTCAATTTGTGAAAAAACCCGATCGCGTAATGCAAAACCAATTAAACCCGCTCCTGCCACTAAAGCTAAACCTGTGTTAGGACCTTCCATATATTTGCCTAAAGCATACAATAAAACAGGCAATAAAATTTTTGGTAATGAGATTAACGTGGTTTGTAAGTTGAACGCTTTTTTATCGCCAAAAGCCCCTTTACTTGAAGTTAGATCAATTGGAGTTTTAGTATAAGCACCCGCATACAAAACCAAATGGGAATTGACGCCAATATTGTATACAGCCCCAGCCAAAATAGTCAAATAGATCTCCCATCCGAGGTAGATATAAAAGGAAGATATTACGGTAGAAATTATTGTTGCGATTACAATTAACCACCATTTTGAGGTCAAATAGTTCTTGTATGAAATGTTTTGGGTCATCATCAAAGGATAATATTGACTATCCCAACTTGGTACAAATTGACCAAAAGTGAACAAAAAGCCACCTGTGACAAAAATCCCCGCAAAAATTTGCATGACTTGTGGTTGAGATGGGTTATTAAAAAAGATAAAACCATAAAACAAGAACAAAATGCTCATGCCTACCGTGGTTTTAGAACGTTTGTTTCGTTTGATTAATTTAATATCATTTTTCAAAAATGTGCCTAAAGTCCCAAACTGATTCAGCCAACTTAAATTCTCTGTTTTGGCAACCGTCGATTTAGTAGCTAATCCAGCATCTAAATACAATTGGTTTTTAAAGAAATCATAAGTGATTTTATACAATCCTATAAGCAATAGAAGTGGAACTAAAAATAATCCCGGACTGTGAAATAGTCCTTCAAAAAAGGGTGTTGAATAATCTGTAATGTTGAAATAGCCGTAATGTTGTAATCCGCCTAAAACAACTACAATTGCTAGTAAAATTCCAAATAAATTGTCTTTGTTGCTAAACAATACATTAATGAAATTGTTAATATACACTATCGAAAACATCGCCAAATGCCAAGAAAGAACACTCGCGATTGGATGATTTTCTATGAACAACACTACGGAGAAAGGAAGAAAGAAAAAACCGTGCATCCAATTAAAATAAGACAAAGCGGTTTTTCCAAGAGAAAAATGAACAATCGTACTTTTTTTAATAGGCAAAATTAGCATGGGGCGAATGTTCATTACAGGAATTTTTTGCCATAAAAACCGCAGTGTTAAATCGAAAAGGAAATAGTAAATCAAAAAGGTGTTGACTTGAGCTAAAGGATCTAAATGATTTTCTTTTAGGCCATAATACAGCCCAATTCCCATCGAAAGCAAAGCGAAAGAATACAGTAACGCTACAATGGCCATTAAAATCTTGATGGCGAGATTGGTTCCAAAAGAAGCCGAACGGGAAAACGATTTCCATTCCAGCGAGAGAAAATGTAGAATAAACTTCATTAGGTATAGATTTGGTGAATAAGTAGTTAAAAATAATAAAAAGTTACAAATTCCAATTTCTGTATTTGAAGATTTTTTAATCGATTTAAATCCTTTAATCCTTGACTAAACAATTACTTCTTCGTTTCTCCTCGCAATGACATGAAACATAACATAATTAAAATTGTCTTTTGAAATTGCCATTGCAAACCTGATCTTTATCATTTTCTAAAAACTCCCCAGTTTAGTATATTTGTCAAAAATTATAATTATGCCTTCCTTTTTAAAATTAATCATTAAAGAAGTAAAACGCGAAACCAAAGATGCAGTTTCCATACTTTTTTCAGTTCCTGAAGAATTAGAATCCAACTATACTTTCATTGCTGGTCAATACATTAACCTGCGATTGACTTTGGATAACCAGGAAATTCGTCGCGCCTATTCAATCTGTTCTGCTCCGGATAGTGGCGAGTTACGCATTGCGGTAAAAGCGGTTTCCAACGGACTTTTTTCGCAGTTTGCCAATACCAAACTTAAAGCAGGAGACGTTCTTGAAGTGGGGAAACCAGAAGGAAAATTCACCTTTGAACCACAGGCAGATCGCCAACGCAATTATGCCGCTTTTGTGGCGGGTAGGGGTATTACACCGGTTCTTTCTATTTTTAAATCGGTTTTTAAAAGCGAACCAAAAAGCAGCTTTCTTTTGGTATACGGAAACAAATCGCCTGAAGAAACCATTTTTCACCAAGAATTACACGATTTACAATCCCAATATGTAGGGCGCTTGTTTGTTCAGTATGTGTACAGCCAATCCAAAGCAGATGGGGCTTTGTCTGGACGAATTAACAAAACAACTGTGAATTATATCTTGAAAGAAAAACACGCCGGTTTGGATTTTGACAAATTCTATTTGTGTGGCCCTGAGGAAATGATAAACAATGTTTCGGATGCTTTAAAAGAAAAAAATATCAAGGAATCCAATATCAAATTTGAATTGTTTTCGGCTTCTGCCAAAGAACATACTATCGAACAATCGTTAGAAGGACATGCGCAAATTACGGTAATGGTGGACGACGAAGAAACGACTTTTGAAATGTCGGCCAAACAAACCATTCTAGATGCTGCTTTAAAACAGGGTATTGATGCTCCCTATTCTTGCCAAGGCGGAATTTGCAGCAGTTGTTTAGCTCGCGTTACTGAAGGAACTGCCGAAATGACTAAAAACTCTATCCTAACCGACAAAGAAGTGGCTGGAGGATTGATCTTGACTTGTCAAGCGCATCCTACCTCCGCTACGATTCGAGTGGATTTTGATGATGTTTAAGTTTTGTTACTAAGGCGCTAAGGCTACAATTGATTTATATAAAAAACGAGAAGTCTTCACTTCTCGTTTTTTATTTATTACTCTTAAGAATTTCGGCTATCCGAGCCACCACTTGTTCTGGTAAAATCGTTCGCATGGCGTTTTCATAACCCGCTACTTTTTTATTGCCATACACCGAGGTGGGTAGTTGTGGATATTGATTTCTGTCGGACACCAAAGCGTTATCAAACGTTTGATTAAAAGGCAAAAAACCCGCATACGGATGGGTCGCTCCCCAAAGCGTAACTACTGGCACACCCAACATAGCTGCAATGTGCGCATTGCCCGAATCCATAGACAACATCACGTCTAAGTTGCTGATCAAATCCAATTCCTCTTGAAAAGGGATTTTTCCTGCCATGTTGATGACGTTATTTTTATCTCCTGCTAAGTTTTGAAGTTGTTCTTTTTCGTTTTGGCCTCCGCCAAAGAGCAAAATAGTGTGTTCTTGATTTTGGGCTAAAGTATCGATTACTTCCTTCATTAAATCCAGTGGATAGACTTTGGAATCGTATTGGGCAAAAGGCGCAATCCCAATTAGCTTTTGTGATTGAGCCACAATTGTCGCTAATTCAGGTTGTGTAATAGGTGCTTTGGGAGGAAATTGAGGTCGAGACAAATCGATTGGAAACCCTAAGCTTTCAAAAACCAATTGGTGTCTTTCAAACATCGTGGTCAAAGGCCGGAAATTTTTATTTTCAGCGCGTGTTAACGCTTTTTTCTCGGCGCGTCCTTTATCTACAAAACTGACTTTTTTACCGCTTAAAGCAAATAAACTCCGAACTACTTTGGAACGCAACACGTTATGTAAATCCGCAAACGCATCAATTTGTAACCGTTTTAAATCTTGAAACAACCGCCACAAACCTAAAACTCCTTTATGACGTTCTTTTTCGTCAAAAGCAAAGAAATGTAGATTTGGAATATCCTTGAAAAAAGGTTGAAAAAACGGTCGTGAAATTACGGTAATTTTCAACTCAGGATATTGGTTTACCAACGCCCGTAAAACAGGAACCGTCATAGCGACATCTCCCATTGCAGAAAGTCTCATGACGGCTATATGTTGTGTTTTTTTGAACAATTACTTAATGTATAAAACCATTAAGAGATTAAGGTTCAATAAGTTTAACTTCATTTTCTTAATTCCTTAATGGTTAAAATATGGTTTCTTATTTTTTATTTTGATACAACACCGGATTCAAATCATCGTCGTTGTACATTTTCATTTGTTTGTACACTTTCATGAATTTGTTTCCGTTTTCAATGTCAGTCAACAAATCGTCAATAGCAGTCGATAAATCGGTTCTTTGTTCTAAAAGGACGTTTAGTTTTTCTTGACACTTGTCTTTGTGTTCTTGTGAAGCGTCTGGCCGACTTACCTCTTCTTGCATGTGGTAAATTTTCAAAGCTAAAATAGACAATCTATCAAATGCCCAAGCCGGACTTTCAGAGTTAATTTTTGCATCTACTTTTGCTTTAACATGACTGTATTTTTGAAGAAAATAACTATCAATATATTCCACCATATCGGTACGTTCTTGATTGGAAGCATCAATTCTTCTTTTCAAAGTCAAAGCCGCAACCGGGTCAATATTGGGGTCACGAATAATATCTTCAAAATGCCATTGCACCGTATCGATCCAGTTTTTTAGATACAATAAATGTTCAAATTTTTCCTTTGGAAAAGGATTGTTAATGGGTTGATCCACATTATCAAATTGATGATAATCTTGAATACTTTGTTCGAATACAGAATACGCTAATTTTGAAAACATCTCTTTGTAAATTAAAAGACAAAGATACTTTTTTATACATTTATAGTGTGGAAAAACAACTAAAGTTTTGCTGCTAAACTCAATAATTCATTTATGCAAATTCATCATCTGTCTGAAAACAATAGTGTTCTGAATCATTTCTTAGGCCAAATTCGTGATGTCAATATCCATAATGACAGCCTGCGTTTTAGAAAAAACATGGAGCGCATTGGCGAAATTATGGCGTATGAAATGAGTAAAAATTTAGACTATCAAGCGGTAGCTATTTCAACACCCTTAGGGACAAAAGCAACCCATTACATCAAAAACCCTTTAGTAATTTGTTCTATTTTACGTGCAGGTTTAACGCTACACAATGGGTTTTTAAACTATTTTGATGCCGCTGAAAACGGGTTTATTTCGGCCTACCGCCACCACCCCAACAACGACGATTTTTTTGAAATTATAGTGCAATACCAAGCGGTTGCTGATATTAACAACAAAACGGTTGTAGTGGTTGATCCTATGCTGGCTACCGGACAATCTATTGTAGCTGTTTTTAAACGATTGATGGAAAGAGGTACTCCTTCCGAAATTCATATAGCGGTAGTAATTGCTGCTCCAGAAGGAATTGCACATTTAGAAACGGAATTGCCTGACACTTGTCATCTTTGGATAGCCGCTACAGACGACCATATCAACGAGCATAGTTATATTGTTCCAGGATTGGGCGATGCGGGAGATTTGGCTTACGGCCAAAAATTATAATTGGCTCACAAACGAAAACAAACTACACAACACAACAACAATAAACACCATTTCTTGCTTGAATTTAGTTTGTAAATACTCCAAATGTGCGCTAGCTAAAATGGCTAATGGCGCAATCGTCAAAAGTAAAAAATCACTGCTTTTGTGTGCCGAAAGAACAAAAACAATCACTCCAATAAAGAAGGAAGCAACAATTTTTTTATAAGAAGTTTGTGTTATCGAGGGACGATGAGACAAAGTAATGAACATAGAAAAAACAAAAAACAAGGCTACCGAAACATAAATAGAAAAAGCTATGTTTTGACTGGGATTTGAAAAATAATCTATCGCTAGGTCTATTTGGGTGTTTTGATGCCAATAGTATAAAATGTTAATGCCGAAAAAAGAAGTGAAAAACGCGAAAAAAATCGCCACTGCAATGAAAGCAATAAAAGGCAGCACCCAATTCGTATAATCTCTCGAAACATGGAAAATAACCGAGATAAAGACCAAAATCAAGAAAAGAATACTCCAAAAACTAAACAAAGAAGCTACAAATATCCACAAAGAGGCGTCAAATATTTTTTCCTTGGACGCCTTCATGGACTGTAACGAGATTAAACGACGTAAAGCCAATAGAATAAAAAAATTGGCTAAAAGAATATTCAAATTGTTAAGAATGGTGGGGAAAAACAACAACAGCAACAAGAAAAAAATAGCCGTATAACTGCTGTTTTTAGTCAATCCATTGCGTTTTCCAATAAAACTCGTTAGGAAAATAGACGCCAACACGATCAGGAAAGTAAAACCCTTTTTTAGTAGTAAAACACCCGAAGCTACCCAAGATGTGTCTTGAATTTGGTAGATAAAAAAGAAAAACAACACTAAAAATACCGTTAAAGCGTAATTTAATGGTGTAGATTTTTTAAAAACACTTGCAATCATAAGGATATTTTATACTTTTGTGTCTGTAAATATACTACTTGTTTAAAAACAAGTTCAAAAAAGATGCTTTTTTAAACTTTCTTTTTGCATACTTACTCAAAAAATAAATAACATATAATTTTATATCATTATGAAATCATTTTTCGAAGGAATTCAGTTCTTATTTGTAGATGTATTATTTGCACCACTTGATTTTTTAAGATCTTTAGAGCTTTCTTCATGGACTGCTGCTAATGCTATCAACTGGATTTTCATGATTATTTGTGCTGCCGCTATTGTGTATTGGATTAAACAATTACAAATTTTTGACGAAGCAGGTACAGAAAATCAAGATACCACTGCACATTCTTTCTTGAAATAATAAATTAAAAAAATATTGGAAACTACTTTAAGTCGTTTCCAATATCTCTTCTAAAATACATCTTATCAAATTGAAGCTTAGCGATATTTTGGTAAGATTTTTTTATGGCCTCTTCAAAGTTATCACCATAAGAAGTAACGGTTAAAACACGCCCTCCGTTAGACAACACTTGATTGTTTTCTAATTTTGTCCCCGCATGGAATACAATAGAATCCGTTATATTTTCTAAACCAGTAATAACTTTTCCTTTTTCAAATTCTTCTGGATAACCGCCGGAAACTACCATGATTGTGGTGGCACTTCTTTCGTCAACCTCCAATGCAATTTGGTCTAGTTTTTCATTGGCTACCGCCAAAAACAATTCCACTAAATCGGTTTTCAATCTTGGAATCACCACTTCGGTTTCTGGATCTCCCATTCGCACATTGTATTCAATCACGATAGGCTCTCCTTTTACATTGATTAATCCAATAAAAACAAATCCTTTGTACGGAATTCCGTCTTTTTGAAATCCGTCAATTGTTGGTTTTACGATGCGTGTTTCGATTTTTTCCATTAAAACAGCGTCAACGTATGGCACTGGAGAAACGGCTCCCATACCACCTGTATTCAAGCCGGTATCGCCTTCACCAATGCGTTTATAATCTTTGGCTGTTGGTAAAATTTTATAGCTCTTCCCGTCAGTCAAAACGAAACAGCTTAATTCAATTCCGTCCAAAAATTCTTCGATTACCACTTTGGCACTCGCGCTTCCAAATTTTTGGTGTACCAACATATTGCGCAATTCTTCTTTAGCTTCTGCCAAATCTTGAATAATCAACACTCCTTTTCCAGCGGCTAATCCGTCTGCTTTCAATACATAAGGGGGCTGTAATGTTTCTAAAAATTGACATCCTTGTTCTACCGTTTCAGCCGTAAAACTATCGTAAGCTGCTGTTGGAATGTTATGTCTGAATAAGAATTCTTTGGCAAATTCTTTACTTCCTTCTAATTGTGCGCCAATCGTAGATGGACCAATTACTGGAACATGTTTTATGCCGGCATCATTCAAAAAGAAATCGTAAATTCCTTTTACCAATGGGTCTTCTGGTCCTACCACAACCATTTCCACTTTTTCTTTTAAGACAAAGTCTTTAATAGCTGGGAAGTCGGTTGGGTTGATGTTAATATTATTTGCTATTGCTGCGGTTCCCGCGTTTCCTGGTGCAACAAAAAGGGTGTCGCAAAGCGGACTTTGAATCATTTTCCATGCAAATGCATGCTCTCTTCCGCCTGAACCCAATAGTAAAATAGTCATGTTGTAGTTGTATTTGTTGTGGTGCAAAAATAATGGCTTTTGAACGGAAATAATAATTAATTTTTAAAAATTATTTTTATTTAAAAGCCAATAAAAAGTTATTTAATATAATTCGAAAAATCTTTGTGTTCCTCTTTCGAGAGTTCTTCTAGAGATAAAGATTTGAAATATTCATAGGTGATTTTCATTCCTTCAGCACGCCCTACTTTGGCCTCCCAGCCCAATAATTCTTTGGCTTTGCTAATGTCAGGTTGACGCTGTAAAGGGTCGTTAACAGGCAACGGATGATAGGCTACTTTTTGATTCGTACCCGTTAATTTGATGATTTCTTCAGCAAAATCTTTAATGGTAATTTCATCTGGATTCCCAATATTCACTGGATACACATAATCGGAATGCAAAAGTCTATAAATCCCTTCTACTTGGTCATCCACATAACAGAAAGAACGTGTTTGCATTCCGTCGCCAAAAATGGTTAAATCCTCTCCGCGAATGGCTTGCCCAATAAACGCAGGAATTACTCGTCCGTCATTGAGGCGCATTCTTGGTCCATACGTATTAAAAATTCGGACAATACGAGTCTCTACGCCGTGAAAGGTGTGATACGCCATAGTAATCGATTCTTGGAAACGTTTGGCTTCGTCATACACTCCTCTTGGTCCAATAGTGTTTACATTACCATAGTATTCTTCGGTTTGTGGGTGTACCAATGGATCGCCGTACACTTCAGAAGTCGAAGCAATCAAAATACGTGCTTTTTTCACGCGCGCCAATCCTAATAAATTATGTGTTCCTAAAGAACCAACTTTTAGGGTTTGAATTGGGATTTTTAAATAATCTATCGGACTTGCTGGCGAAGCAAAATGCAAAATGTAATCCAACTTCCCTGGAACGTGAACAAATTTAGTGATGTCGTGGTGGTAAAATTCGAAGTTTTCGAGCTTGAATAAATGCTCGATATTTTTCAAATCGCCTGTAATCAAATTGTCCATCCCTATAACAAAATAGCCTTCTTTTATAAATCGGTCACAAAGATGCGACCCTAAAAATCCCGCCGCTCCTGTTATAAGTATTCGTTTCATTACTGTTTATTTTATATTAAAAATTTGTTCCAAAATTTTGATCGTAATCAAATACGTTGGTTTTACTCCTGTTGTTCCTAAGCCTCCTGAAGCTAATGTACTTCCGGTTTCTAATGGGTTATCAGAAGCATAATACGCATAGCGCACTTTGATGTCTTTAGGCACACTTTTTCTAATTCTCGAAGCCGATTGAATGGCTTTTTGATAATACGCACCCTCCATTTCTAGTCCGATTGCTCTCCAAGTCGATTCGTGGAAGAACTTCAACAAATCCCTGTTTTGCAATGAAGTTCCTAAAACAGTTACCATTGGTCCTGCAAAAACTGCAATGTCATTCCCTTCAAACATGTCGGCAGTTAATTCATTTTCAAAAAAGTAATTATCCGCTGTTCCTTCGTTGATATGGGCATTCGGAATCATAATATCGCCCTTGCCTCCTTCTAAAATTCCCGCTTTTCCCATAATGGAAATCGACTGGGCGTTTAAGAACGTTTCTTTTTTGTAGGGTTTGAACAACTCGTCAATCGTTTCATAGGCTTGCTCTCCAAAAGCATAATCCATTACGATTAGCACTGGTTTTTCGCCGCCTAAATCCGCTTTAGGAAAAGACGTTTTGTTCCAATCTATTTTGGCAGTGTCAAAAATCTGAACATCGATATTCGTTCCTGAAGTATCTGGCAACGAAATCATTCCTTGTTTCAAGGCAACCGCTTCAACCAAATCACGAACGTCATTGGCTCCAGACTTACTCAATTCTTCGTAAATAAAGAAATCTGATTGGTTTTTGAACTTCGTTTTCAAAGCTGGAACGGCAAAAATGGAATTCATCACCGAGTGCATATTAGCACTAATCACATGGATGGGTCTGCTTAATAAATTATTTTCTTTTAAAACTTCCTTGATGTTGGTTGCCCAAATTTCGCCGTGAATGTGGTGTCCCAAACGCTCTCTCAACACTGGGCTAAAGGTGATGGTACGTTTGTTGTTTTCTACAATTTCTTCAATGGCTAATTTTCCTAACCAATAAATTACGTGTAAAAAACGATCTGGGGAGGTAGCCGAACCGAACGCATCGTAGATGTCTAAAACTTCTTCGAAGGTTCTTCCTAAAATATTAGCGGTATGAGAAATCGCTTTCTCTTTCTCAATTTGAGTTAATTTTTTGTTTTGCTGGGCAGCAATTTCTAATTTTTTCCAATCGTGGGACACTTCCCCACCTTCGTCTAACAACACTCTGTTTTTAATCTTGTGCGATTCGATGAAAATAAAGGTCAAGTGCGTCAAAATATCGTAAATGTCCGAACGTCCACGAGTAATCACTACGTTCATTTGGTCTTCGTCAATGCGGTAGCAATTACGACGTCTTTTAGGAGGAACAATCGCTTTAAAATGCGATTTAGCATACCCTTCTTCTGAAGTTAAGTTAATGAATCGACATTCTTCAATCCCAATAGGAAGACGTTCAATAACGTACAAAAGTCCGTTGAGTTCTACTTTTTCATCGGCAATGTTTCCGTAAATTTCTGGTCGTAAGGCCAATAAAGCTTCGCGTAAAGTGTCTCCCGAAACTCCCATCGGCTTGTAAAAACCGCGGTTAAATAAATGCCTCATAGTAATGTACAGTCGTTCAATAGCTGCTGACGACTCTTGCGCTCGTGAGCGCGAAATGTTTTTGATTTCTATCATCTTTATATATTTTTTAACCTGCAAAGATAATGGATTTATTTTGGGTTTAGCACATCTGCTATTTTTCTGTCGTTAGACAGTCGCGGAATTTTGTTCTGACCACCTAATTTTCCTATGGATTTCATATAGTCTTGAAATCCGTTTTTTGGCACTTTAGTAATCACTAATTGTCGTAAAACGTTACCCACAATTAGATCGTCATAATACACGTTTTGTTTGCGCATGGCGTTGTCGATTTGTAAAGCAAATGCTTCCAAATTATAGGGTTCTCCAGAGGCTTCAGAGTCAAATTCGATCAACCATTCGTGATACGGCAATCCTTCGGCAGGATTGATTTGTGGCGCCACAGTAAATTCATTCACGCGAATTGTAGTCCCTTCCATAGCCTCTTGCAAAGCACTTTCTACTTCTTTACCAATCACATGTTCTCCAAAAGCAGAAATATAATGTTTAATACGGCCTGAAACTATCACTCGATACGGTTGTAAACTCGTAAACTGAACGGTATCGCCAA
>JACCDX010048833.1_pt1 | contig 23641 bp, 28 predicted proteins | sample 7449681 | NCBI WGS metagenome assembly JACCDX01 (sample SAMN15323450, study PRJNA562643) | freshwater metagenome | isolation source: river surface water | place: USA:Blue River Watershed | collected 2017-08-18
CGGGAACGCAGTACTCAACTTCACTGTCGCAGACAACTACGGCAAAGATGACAAGAAGAAAACAACCTGGTGGGATGTGATTGTGTTCGGCAAACTCGCAGAGAATGTAGCCAACACCATCAACAAAGGAACCTCCGTCATTATCACGGGTCGTTTAGAGCAAGAGGAATACACCAAGAAAGACGGCACCAAAGGCACAGCCCGCAAACTTATCGCTGATGAAGTGGGTGCGTCTTGCCGTTGGAACGCATGGGTAGCAGACCAAACAGAACGCACCGTAGCGCAGACTGGTTTCATTGGTAAGCCAATGCCAACCCTGTCAGACGAGGAACCGTTCTGATGAAACTCCACGATTGGATAGCAATCGGGCGAGAGCATGGCTTCTGCTCACAAATAACCTGCGACATACATGACGGTATGCCAATGTCAGAAAAAGAATACGCAGAGTTTGATGAAGGTGGCGACCCCTGCATCTTGGCTGTTCGTATCTACACAGAAGACACAACAATGGAAGATGTGGAAAAAGAATGGAACTAGACCGTAAAGGTCTAATGGATTTCCCACGCAAACACCCAGACTGTACGCACTGCGGAACAATCCTAAGTGCTATGACCGTATGGTCACAATTTATTCACGACACCTGCCCCTGTATCTGTCACCAAAACAAGACAACACAGGCACGACAAGAGCAGGCAGACAGTAAGAAAAGACGGAAACGCAAGTGATACTAGAACGCCCAGACTGGCAAGAAAAGGCAGCCTGCCGTGGTGTACCCACAGAAATCTTTTTCCCTGAAAATCCTGGCGGTCAGGACAGCGTATACAACAAAGCCCGTGAGTTCTGCAAACGCTGTGATGTGACAGAACAGTGTCTGGCGTATGCGTTAGAGCATGAGACAGGGCAACGCTGTCGGTTTGGTGTGTTTGGTGGTCTGTCCCCACGGGAACGCTCCCAGTTGGACTACACACCAAACCCTGTACGCATAAAGAGGTGAACCCCACCTGTCGGAAGGGGGGACAACAGGCGGGGTTCAGATAAGAGTGTAACAGATTACACTTTCACTATTTCATAATCGCTTTCATAATCCACCCAAGTAGACAGCAGTTCGCCATAGACCTGCTCCATACCCTTAAACACGGTGGCATCTGTGATGTTAGATACCCACTTGTATCCGTGAAGGGTTGCCTTGTAATACTGCTGGCGGTGACGGCTGTGTTTACGCTTGATGATGTATTTAGGTTTCCATCTGCGAACAACACGGCGCAAGGCTTGACGATTGTTATGGATTATCAGAGATGGAACTAACCTCAACCGACACCTCACTCTCATACACGAGATGTGCCACACCAATGCTGTACCCGTTAGCCGTGATGTGCGGTGGCTTGTAGAGGCAGAGACGGTAACGGTACGCCCCTAACGCTCGTGCCTGTTCATCTGCGAACCTGATGACACAGGTTGGGGTACGGTTCTCACGGGCAGACCTGCCGTCTGCGGTGACGACAGTACGGTGTAGGTCTTGACCGTCAATGTGGTACTCAATCTCATACATCTTGTTCATCTCACGCCTCGTCATTCTTGTTGGTGCGGACAACCGACACATCAACATACCCATCACTAATGTATTCATTAGCCAACGCCTGTGCCTCGTCACGGGTTAGGTAGTAGTCGTTAGCCTCTACACCCCCGACCCATACGGTGTACTCCTTAGGTTCTAACAAGGTCGCAATCTTGACACCTGCCTCTACTGCTAGGTCACAGATTTCAGGTTCAGTGAAACTGTCGTCAATCAGGTCAGCGTCTAGGACATAGCATTTCGTTAGGTTCAGGATTGTGCCTGTGTCTGTGTCCACAATGTACTGGTGCTTCACGGTACTAGCCCTTTCTCGTTAGCGATTTCATAGACCGTTTCCTCAATCGCTTCTAACCCGTCAGTAATCATTGACTCCTCTAAATACTTGACCCACATACGGGTGTTCTTTACTTCGGTCATCTGTTCAGGTGTGATGGGTTTGTAATCTGTTACTCTGTCCCACGCTTCTTTGATTTCATCTTGTGTGAACATTGCGTATTTCCACCCAAACTGTTTTGCTAGTTTGGCTACAAGGTCTAACGCTTGTTCCTCTGTGTAGTTGTTGTCTGTTGTTGTTTCCATTGTTCTCTTTCTTTCTCTTTCTTTATAGTTCGTTGTCGTTCTCGTCACGCCAAATCAACTCGTGACGGTCAATCGGTGAACGCAAATCCTCATGCGCCCAATCATTTATCCGTTCCTCAACATCATGCCATGTAATGTCCTCTACTCCTAGTTCTTTCATAGCGTCAATGATGTCGGCAACATCATAAGTAAATGCTCTCAATACCGTGACGGTCTTAGGCATTTGTTCTTGTTCTGTTTCCATTACTTGCCCTCTACCATTTGTTCGTTCAGTTTTTCCACCGCATTAGTGATTGTCTCACTAACCTGTTCTGCCATTGGGTAATACTTGCCGTCACCCAAATACTCATGGTTCCATGTTTCCGTTTCGGTATCCCAAATGTTCCCGTCTGGATACTTGTATTCCATGTCGCCGTTATCCACATACCACTCGTTAGTTGTAGTGTCGTATGTGATTATGAATGAATGTGTAGTCATTGTTGTTTCTCTCTTTCTTTCTCCCCGTTACTTACGAGGCAGACCTTTACTTGTCGGGTGATTAGCCCGTGATTGCTGGCGCTGTTCATAGCGCACACTCTTTACACTGTCCCATACCATTCCACCAATGATGATGAGAAACGGTGTCGCCAGTATTGCGAATTGGATTAGGTGGTGTTCTGTTTCGGGTATCACGCCGTCACCTCACACTCGTAATGGTTGCCTGTCTCGCCGTTGTGGTCATCTCCACCTAACAGGTAGGGTTCTCCACAATGGTCACAGTACCCATACATAGGTTGTTCTGTTTCGGGTATCACTTGCGACCCCCAAATGTATTCATAATTGTGTCGTACATTTCCTGTGGTGTTGTGTTCTCCTGTGTCACCTCGTAACAAGGCAGGCACAGATTGTTAGGGAACACCGCTAACCAATGGGTTTCTGTTTTACATTGTGAACAAGTCACGGTTTTTTCTGTTGTCATTTTCTTTTCCTCTTTCTGTATGACAATTAGATTGTTACTGATACCCCGACAAATGTCAAGGATTATTCTGTGTGACTCCCGTCACAGTTGGAACACTGCCCGACAGGATTGACCCACGCACTAGCGCCACACTCCTCACACTCGCCCATCTCGCATTGTTCCCAATGTCGGGAGATGATAGACCGCAAGCGTTCCACCTCTGTATCTAGGTCTACGGTAAAGCGTTCACTGTCCCACTCTGCTACTGCCTCTGCCCAATCTAGCCACGGGTGGGAGAAATCACGGATAGTTTTTACTGTCTCCCAGTCTTGTCGTAGGTCGGGGCTAATCTCCCCACATCTGTCGCCCTGTAATCGGTGGATTACATAGTCGGCTACTGCTAAGGGAATGTTTATTTGTGCTGTGTCCATTAGTCCTCTCCCCATTCCCAAGCAACCTTGTAACCTGCCTGCTCGTATGCCTCTACTGTCTGCCCGATAGGTAGGGTTAGCGGTAGTCGGGCTAGTTGTTCGCCTGTTTCTGTGTCTCTAATAATAAAGGTAGTCATTAGTCCTCTGTCTCCTCGTCTAGGTCTACGGTGTCAATGTGGGTGTCCTCTGTCCACGAATGTTGTTCGCCCAGCCCGTCTGCTGTGTCCACAATTTCTCGTGCCTCTTCCTCTGTCTCTGCCTCTATCTCGTAGACTGTGTAAAGGATAGAGCGTGTAGTGATTGTGTAGGTAGCCATTGCTACGCCCCTTTCTCTGTTTTGTGTAGGTCTTTACGGCGAGACACTACCGTCTCGTCAATAGTGAACCCCTGTCGGCGTTGTTCCCAGTCAAGGGCGCTAATGTCCACGCCTAACGCCTTGCCTGCCCTATGTAGGTATGTCAAATCTCCGTGACCGTAGTCCATAGGTAGCGTGATATCGGTATCTTCGCCCATAATTCTTATGGTGTGGTAACTGTTGCCGTTCACCTTGTCAAAATAACGGCGAACACTAAGACAGTAGTGTTTCATTACTCGCCTGCCCATACTGCTACATACCCTGTTTGGTCAGGGCTAGCCCCGATAACCCAACGCCCCGACCATTCCATACGGTCTAGATAGTGTTGTACGGCTAAGGCGTGATTGTCTGCTGTGTCTAGTTCGTCATTCCATACGAACCGTAGGCGCTTGCCGTTGTCGGCGTATGCCCAAACTGCTACCGTTCTAGTGTTTGGGTAGTATTTGGTTTGGATAGCGCACCGATAGGATTTCTCTACCGTTGCCCCTGTTTCTGTTGTTGTCATCTCTGACCCCTTCTCTTTTGTGGATAGCCTTATGCTCTCCCCACTCCCCTAAGCGTACAACACTTAGAGGAATAGGCAACCCATAAATAGCGTGACACTTGTCACATACTTTTAGTTCAGCACCCTTTCTAGTAGTTGTTGTGCGTGCCTAATCTCATAGAGAATGTCACTATCTTGTGACCCTCGTCTCATCTGCCTTAGTGCTATCTCTAAGGTTGCGATAGCCTTTTTTGTGTAGAAGTATCGGGCTATCTCCTCGTCTGTTAGTTTGTCTAGTGTCCGTTCCATTAGTTGCCCCTTTCGTTTTCTGTGAATGTCCAACCAGCCACCAATTCCCGTGACCAAGTGCTAGAACCTGTAAGCGAATAGTCCTCAGTAGTTACTACGCCTGAGACTGCCGTATCGGTCACACTGTCCACCCATACCCACATTACCTTGTGGGGGTTCTCACTGTGCCAGCCTGTCACCCTGTATCGTGTTTGGGGTTTTATAATACGCCCCGTTGTCTCGTATTCGTTTGTCATCTCTCTTTTTCTTTCTGTTGTAAATGTTTCCCGTGAAACATTGTGGGCAGTCGGGGAGTGACCCCGATTAGGTTCGTAACCCTGCCCGATAGGTGACTACTTGCGCTCTAAACATTCCGAGCAGTAGTACTCGCCTTCGCCTTCTTCGTGATAGTCGGGGCTTTCTAGGTATTCGGTGGCGGTGTTGTATCCGCAAACATCACACTCTCTCACGATTAGCCCCTAATCTCTTTACGAAACTCTAAGCCTAAGCGTTGCGCCTGCTGGCGGATTTTTGCCATACCGCACTTGTCTGTCATACTGCCCCAACCTTCAGACACTTGTACTGCCTCCCCGTTAGATACTTCCACCATGAGGGTAGAGTAGTGGTAGATACACTGAACGCCTCCAGCGTTCACCGCTTGCCATGAGGAGGCGTGACCCTCCCGTGTTAGTAAATCTGCAATCTTCATGACTGCCCCTTTCTGTTGTCTGCTCATCAGTACGGGGCGACACCCCCGCAGACGGCTTACGCCGTTTCGCTCTATCAGTCGTAAGAGATAAATCCCCCGACCGCCCACACTCTCACACCGTCATTAGTTGTCTTATAGTCACCCTGCGGTACTTGCGTCTCGCACTCGTCTGCCACTTCTGCTAGTGCCCAATACAATCTGTCAAGCGCTCGCCAGTCTACATCTGCCCCGACCGCTTGATTGGCTAGACGGTGAACCTCTGCCATTATCGCGTGCAATTTCTCTACTGTTGCCATAGTTTCCCTCTCTCTATGTTGTGTACCACACTATCGGATACTTTCGTATCTGTCAAGTATTTCTATTGTGACACTTGTCACACTCTCAGGCTCCCCTTATCGGTTCCCCGTTGATATGTACCACACTACAGCACCCCAACCGAATTGTCAACCCTTTCCCATGTGACACATGTCACACAACAACAGACAGCACCCCGCTAACAATTGCAAGCAGGCAGGAGCCTACCGCCAACCCAACCCAATTCCACCGTGACATAAGTCACAGAACAAATGTTCGCCCAGATACTTGCAAATGCAACAACATAGGCAGACCGAAGAGTTATTGACTGTTCGCTGGAAAGTCTGTGACTGTTCGTGGGGTTGGGGGGAGTCGGTGTCTGTTCGGGGCTTGTAATTGACTATCTAGTTAGTTGTACACCACAACTACCATTCGGTAGGTAGGTTCCATAACACAACTGGGGTATATGCCGAGGCTACCACCCCTATATAGTTATCATATTTGTGAGGGATGGTTTCACTCTTTTGGTGTGTTGGGGTTCTGGTGGGTTGTGGTGTCTGGGGTGTGTGGTGTTCGGGTCTGTTGGCTCTGGATGTGGGGTGGCTGGTGTGATAGTTTTACATATGCTCTAGCCGAGCGTGTAACGCTCTGCGTCTACTGACCGTGTTACGGTCGGTTCGGGCGGGCATCACGCAGGTGATGTTGTCATCTAGTTGACCCACCAATTAGAAAAAGAAAAAAAGAGAAAAAAGAAAAAGTCACCCTCCCAGGTTGAACTTGTCATCTTGCTTTATCATGTTCTTCCTGGCGGCAACCGCAGTGCGTAGCACAAGGGCGGCAGTAAAAGAATACTAAACAACTAGTTCTCTAGAATGACTCCCCCCACGGTTTACCACTCTTGAAAGTGGATGGTCGCCGTAGCCAAGATTTCTAGCCGACACCAAAGTCTTGATGATATGTCGTTCATCACGCTGCTTGAACCTCTTACACAACAGGGTCATCAAAACACTTAATCAATGATTGGTTGCAGGGTTCATCTACCCCAGTTCCCTGGTGTGAAACGCCCCGTCACTTGCAACAGTGATACAGCCCTGCTCGCCCTGACGCTTCCCAGCGTGGGGGACTTGCTCTGTTATAGGAAAGTATAGCAGAAGAAAAGGAAGGTGGGAGCCGAACCCACGATTGAACAAAATAAACACTGCGCCGTAATGTCGCTTCTCCCCCTAACGCAACCCACAATTGTTCAGATTGTGTTACCCACACGGGGAGTTACTTGAGGGCTTGTATGTACAACGCCTTAGTCGCTGGTGTTTGCAGTCCCGCCGCTACTGCTTCGTTCCTTTCTTCTTGCAACCACTCTAACACTATTGTGGTATCGTTACAACCTATGGCAGCAAAAAAAGATTCTCGTCTTACACGAGCAGGCGTGTCAGGCTATAACAAACCAAAAGCCACACCCAACCATCCAACCAAATCCCATGTTGTCGTAGCGAAAGTTGGCGACCAAGTAAAAACCATTAGGTTCGGTCAGCAAGGTGTGAAAGGTTCACCCGATGGCACCGCCCGTAATAAAGCATTTAAAAAACGACATGGTGACAACATCGCTAAAGGAAAACTGTCTGCCGCATACTGGGCTGACAAAGTGAAGTGGTAAATGGGAACTAAACGGTCCGTCTCACCCGCAGACAAAGCCAGATTCTTCGCAGCAATCGCAGCAGGACAATCCATCACTGAAGCCTCCCGCACTGCTGGTGTTCATGTGAACACAGGTTCTAAATGGTTGAAGAAAGCCAAAGCAGCGCAAGCGGCTGCTGAAGCGGCAGAGGCGACAGCGAAAAAACATACTCGTGACCAGGGCGGTAGACAGCGTGACGAGTACAACAACTTCATGGATGCCATTGAACTGCCATCCGCACTCACAGATGAGAAACTGTGTGAGGAAGCAAGACGGGGTAAGGAAGACTTTGCGTTCTTCAGGGAGTATTACCTGGGGCGTGTGCCGTCACCGTGGCAGGTTGAAGCCGCAGTAGAACTTGTAAAACTTTTACAGTCAGACGAAAAAGAATTTGTTGTGTTGAATGTGCCTCCTGGTGCGGGCAAGTCCACTTTGTTCCATGATGTTGCTGTGTGGGCGATTGTTCGGGACCGCAAGATTCGTGTCATGATTGGTTCTGTTTCACAAAACATGGCAAAGATGTATTCCCGCCGAATCCGTGAAACGCTAGAGCGCCCTATGCCAATAGAACCCGACCCGCAGTTAGTAGCGAAAGGGTTAGCCCAAAACGCTAAAGGATGCTTGTCTATTGACTATGGTCGTTTCAAACCCACCGACAAAGGCGCACTGTGGAGAGCAGAAGAATTTGTGGTGGAACAACTAGATGGGAACGGTCTTGATAACAAAGAACCTACAGTTCGTGCTTACGGTATTGAAGCAGAATTCATCGGACACAGAGCCGACCTATGCTTATTTGACGATGTTGCCTCACCTGACAACGCCCGTGAATCTGTCGCCCGTGACAAACTTCTTGAAAGATGGGACAATGTGGCGGAGGCTCGTTGCGACCCAGGAGGGTTATTGGCTGTTGTTGGGCAGCGCCTCGGACCAGGCGACCTATACGCACATTGCCTCGCAAAAGTTACCTATGATTTGGATGATGAGGATTATGACGGTTCCGATGTCACTACGCCTGAACAGGTCAATGCGATGGAACCACTTAAATCCTCCAAGTACAAGCACATCATTTATCAGGCGTACTATCCAGAACTTGACACGGGGAAAGAATCCCGCCGATTTGACGCACCACCATACCCAGACGGACCCCTCCTAGACCCGAAGCGTCTCCCCTGGAAAGACCTATCCTTTATTCGCTATAACAAGCCTGATGTTTTTGAAGTTGTATATCAACAAGGAGAACTAGACCTTGATGCTTTCCTCATTGACAAAACATGGATACATGGAGGACTTGGACAAGACGGGGTTATGTATCAGGGATGTATTGACCATGAACGGGGTCATGGGGAAATCCCTCCTGGTTTGGCACCGCCCGTGTTGTCCATTGTTTCGGTGGACCCCTCCCCAACGATGTTCTGGGCGCTCACCTGGATTCTCTACCAACCCGAACAAAACCTTTACCATGTCATAGACATTGAACGCTGCAAACTAACCGCAGAAGACCTGCTTGGATACAACACCACCACAGGTGAGTACACAGGTATCATGGAGGATTGGCAGGAACGCTCGTTCCGTATGGGCTACCCCATTTCGCACTGGGTAGTAGAAATCAACGCCGCCCAGCGATTCCTTCTAGCGCATGACTTCGTGCGTAAATGGCAAACCCGTATGGGAGTCAATGTGATTCCTCACACCACGAGCCGTAACAAACTGGATGAGAAACTGGGTGTGGAGGCTTTGCTACCACCGTTGTTCCGTACAGGTTCTATTCGTTTGCCTCATATGCGTGGCAACTGGAAAACCCTCGCTGCTGTGGAAGAACTAACGAAATGGACCCGTGACAAGAAGAACGGAACCGACATCGTGATGTCTATGTGGATGGCAGCCCTGAATATTCCGAATCTTTCTAGTTACAGACCGCCCCCACGACAGTGGCGACCATCATGGTTGTAAATGATGTATAGTTATCACCGTCATGGCAATTAGCGTAGAAGAAATCCATCAACTCTACAAAGAGCGTGTAACCGCACAAGGACCTGTCCTTGCACAGATGCGTAAAGTTCGGGACCACGCCAACGGCGACATTGTTGTCCCATTGAACGAGTTAGACCGTAACGCAGTCTCCAGTGTTGCTTCATTGTTGACCCAGGGTCTAGACCAGATGTCTACTCGTGTGGCTTCTACCATGCCGATGCCGTACTTCCCACCATTGAAAGATGGGCAGGAACGAAGCATGAACATTGCTCGTGACCGTAAGAAAGCAATGCTTTCTATCTGGGATGCGAACCGTATGAATATGAAGATGCGCCGCCGAAGCCGCCACCTTCTCGCCTATTCATCCTCACCTGTCATCATCAAACCAGACTTTAAAACACTCACACCTAAGTGGCATGTGCGTAACCCGTTGGATACTTTCCCGTCTTTTCGTGACGACCCAGACGACCCAGTACCCGACAATGTAATTTTCACCTATACGAAGCCAGCGAAATGGTTGATGGACAACTACGCTGCACAGGTTATTGGCAAACTGCGTATGGGCAAAATGTCCTACGACCAGGTATTCACCATCCTTGAATATGTTTGCGCCGATGAAATCGTTATGGCTGTTATCGGTACAGAAAAGAAGGATTGGCAGTCAGGAGCCGAATACCAGGGTAACGAGATTGTAGAACTGGAACGCATCTACAACCGCACAGGTATGCCACTTGCTGTCGTACCGCAACGCATCACTCTTGACCGCCCTCGTGGACAGTTTGACGGGATGCTCAACACCTACTTCACACGAGCAAGACTCCAGGCTTTGACGGAGATTGCTATTGAGCGTGGCATTTTCCCTGACGAATATCTTGTTGCCCGACCTGGTGAGAACCCTGAAATTATGCAGGTAGCGGATGGCAAACTTGGACAGTTAGGTGTTGTCAAGGGTGGCGACATCCAGCAATACCAAATCAACCCAGGCTACAAAACCGATGTTGCCCTTGACCGTCTTGAACGACAGGAACGCTTGGAGGGTGCTATTCCTGCTGAGTTCGGTGGTGAATCAGGAAGCAATATTCGTACAGGTCGCCGTGGTGAATCCATCTTGTCGGCAACGATTGACTTCCGTGTGCAAGAAGCACAAGCAATCTTTGAATCATCATTGAAGGAAGAAGACAAAATTGCTATCGCTATTGAACGCACCTACTGGGGTAAAGAACCAAAGTCGTTCTTCTTGTCTGGTTTCACAGGTGGCAAAAAGGATTACACCCCTGAAAAACTTTGGGAAACAGACCATCACTTTGTTTCTTACCCTGCTTCTGGTTCGGATGTTAACAGCCTTATTGTCGGGTTGGGACAGCGACTTGGAACTGGATTGATGTCTAAAGAGTCAGCCCGTGAAGCCGACCCGTTGATTGCCGACCCAGAACTAGAGCGTGACCGTATCGTGGCTGAAGGTATTGAAGCAGCATTGCTTTCGTCTATTCAGGCACAGGCAGCAGACCCGAATGGTCCATACCAACCTGACGACTTGGCGTTTATCGCAGAGATGGTTGGTACAAACAAGATGTCTCTACCTGCTGCTATCCAGGCGGCGCAGAAGCGGGCGCAAGAACGGCAGGCTACACCTGCACCTATGGGCGCACCAGAAACAATGCCTGGTTTAGCACCACCAGGTATGGGTGCAGAACAACCAATGGAAGCACCAATGCCAGGCGGCGGTGGTTTAGAGGGTCTTCTTTCGCAACTAGGTGGCGGTGGTATGCCACCAGGAATGGGCGGTCCACCAGCAGGAGCCGCCGCAGCACCAGGAACACCAGGTTCCGTACTTAGCCTTGCAGGTCGTTTAGGAGGGGCATAATGGCTGACTACCCAAATCGTAGTGACCTACGAAACCCAATGGGAAAAACTGCTGCACCAGGACAAACATATGGTGAAGCAAGAAAACAACTTGAATCACAACAGGCTGTACCTATGGGTGCATCACCAGCAGATGTTGCTGCTTCACAGGCTGCACCACGCCAACCAGGACCAATGCCAGGACAAGTAGTTGACCTAACTGCCGATACGGAACGCCCAGACATGGTGATGAACAACAACTTCCAAGCGAATGTTCCTCAAAGACAGTATTCTTTTGGTGACCCTATCATGGATGAACTACGCCAACTGTATTTCGCATATCCTAATGATGACCTTGCCCGCCTTCTTTCAGCATACGACAGGTACTTTCGTTGAGAATTGATGACTACATCCCAGGTAATGACGAAGACAATATGCTTGGTTCCTTAAAGGATTACCAAGACCGTCAAAGCCAGTACGCCTATAAAGCAACTGACCAACAGTTGTTTGGCGCTATTAGTGATAGAGCAGCACGCATTGGTCGTATCCACAAACTTGCACCACATCTTGAACCTGGTGTAGTGATGGCTCTTGCTGACGCTAACGCTAATGACAGCATGATTGCAAAAGTTGGTTTAGCGGCTATTAATGTTGAGAAAGAAAAGGCTGAAAAAGAAAAGGCTGAAAAAAACCAGGGTGTTCGTAACTGGTTGTGGGGTAAAACCAAAACGGCTTTGCGTTGGGGTAACGCTGTAGGACAACTCCCATTTGATTTTGCTAACACTTTGCAATCAAGCATCACCAGACCAACTGAAAAATTCGGTGTTGGTGAAAAAGAAGTGTTTGATTTGCGTAACCCATTTCGTAAAGGCTGGCTTGCTTCCACAGAGTTCGGCACACTTCTTATGGAAGATGAAAAAGTGGGAAGCGGAATCATGGGTCTTGGAGGGGAAGCACGAACAAACCGTGAACGCCGACTACAAGACTTCGCAGGAAAAATTCCTTTAACAAAAGAAGCGGGCGCTTCAGAAGATACACAGTTTGAAGCAGCACCCGACCAAATTCACGCTGTTGCTTTACAAGTCCTTGCACAAAAAGATATTTCGTATGAAGAAGCATACGATGAAGCAAACAGACTTATCCGTAAAAATGCGTTTATGGCTAGCACCTATACGAATCTTGCTCCCCTTGCTCTTAGGGGGAGTACAATGGGCGTTTCTAACCAACCATTTCAATTTTCCGATGTTGGTTCAACTGAATATGCAATGACATCAGCAATGATTGCATTAGGTATGGCTGCTGTATTACCCGAACCTATTAGCAAAGTATGGAGAGGTGCGAAAGCACTCAAAGCATACGCCCAATACGGCAAATATGTAGACGATTTAGGAAACATCGTTGGAGATGTAGCAACCATATCTGACAACCTGGCAGCAGAAGCACGATTCATGGCTGACACAGACGCAATGGTTGTGTTAGCAAACGACTTTGATGTCGCTTCTATATCGCTCGCTGACGAAGCAGTAGAAACATTAACCCCGAAACCTGGTGTTTGGTGGCATGGCTCCTCAAGTGGACCTATTGAGGGCAACCGATTTCTTGACATTGACGACCCACGCATCAACGATTCAGAAGCACTGCTTGTAGGTCCAGCGTTTTACACAACAGAATCACCAATTATCGGTGGAGGTGCATACCCTCGTAGACCAGGTGCCACAAGACCTTTAACAGAAGAAGAAAAGGCTCTTGCGCTAGAAGCAACTGGTGGTAGATGGGATGAAGGAGTCCAATTAGGTCTTGCTGAAGAAACTTTATCCGTAGACCCTGTTCTGGGGAATGTCGCACCTCCAGCAGCCGCCTACAGATTAATTGAATCAGAAGGCGCTAACCCACGACTTATTGACGCAGACTTTGGTTTAGCAGACCAAGTATCAGAAGATGAATTAACACAAATAGTTAATTTTTTTATTGGAGACACCTCAGCATCAACAAATATTTTGGAAGGTGTCCTTCGTGAAGATGAAGGTCTGTTGAACATTTTTAATCAAATGGGTGTGCAACAAATTGTAGATTCTGCCGCTTCTGATTTCAAAGAGAACATTAAACTTATTGGATTTTTGCGAAGCGGGAAGTGGAACAATAGAGTACCTCGTGTTGATAGACAAGTAATCAATGCAAGATATAGGGAAATAATTGATGCAAACCCAACGCTTGTTGAGTCAATTAATTTTGTGCCACCAACAATTGTCGCTACAAGGTCTGCAAAACTTGTAGAAGATTTTTATGAAGCGTTCGGGAGATTACCAGAATCATTAGATGAAATCGCAAATTCTAGTTTGGTTCAAGGTTCTTTAGAAGACTTTCTTTTTATACAAGCAGATGACTCTATTGAATTTTTGCGTAATGCTGAATTCAATCAGATTCTTGAACAATTGGTAGTCCATTCTGAACCGCTTCCTGCTGGCGCAGCACAAATAACTATTGACAATACAATCAGAGAAAATTTACGCAGAATTATTTCTGACAATTACAGCCAAAGAACAGATATTGTTAGCGGAACACGCAGCACTATCTTCACCAATATGGAACAATTTATTGTTGCAAGATTGATTCCTGAAGCATCTTTGATGGCTGCAAAAGTTTTTGATTCTGTCATGCCAAGAATTGACGCTAATTTTTCAAGAATTTTTGATTCTTCTATTTTGCCAGAAGAATTTGTTACACAGGCTCAACTTTCATACAGACCCACTTCTTACATTTCAGCCATGATGTTTCCAAAATTCCCTGGTGGACAAAAAACAATGCTTGAAGTTAACCGTTTCTTAAAAGAAATTGGTTTTGATGGCTGGACACACTCAGGAGGTAACATCGCTGGAAGCGGTGAAATACGACATCGTGTTCGTGCATTGTTTGACCCAATGAAACATCTTGATGTTGCAGACCCTATTACTGGCGAGCGTCTCCCTATCAATGAAGCCGTCAACAAAATGCGTGAAAGTGGTCAACTTGCTGAACGAGCAGGAGAAATCCGCAGCCAACTTGACGAAATCAAAATGATGAAAGAAGCAGGTCTTTCACCAGATTACAAAACCGTTGACCCCGCAACAGCAAATACTTTCTTTACACAGTCAAGAGCAGGAAGGGCTGCTGTCCAACAAATCTGGAAAGTTGTAGAAAAATTTGACGGTGCTTCTGGTATGGCACTTAGAACAAATAAAGAAGCATGGTACTCGTTGTGGAAAATGTTTAAAGGCAGAATACCACTTCAAGACATGGATGACATTCTTCGTGCAACATCAGAAAACGAACTAATTGGAATTCTAAACACTAAAGTTGGCTTCACACCAGGTCTTGCAAATGTCAACAACTTTGATTTCGGTCTAAGCAAAACTTTCAACAGTTTAAGAGAAGCATCCCGTATTGATGTTCTCCTAGAAAAAGCAGATGATTTCTTTGGACCGATTCTTTCTCGCACACCAAAGTCTAAACATCTACATATTTTTGGTAGTGAACGAGAAAAACTGCAAGCCTTACAAGACCTTGACGCTTTCCTTGAAACAGGCGTTCGTGGTCGTGTTAATGAACGATTCTTCCCTGAAGAAGCATTAAAAACACGAGAAAATATTGTTGCTGATTTTGCTGAAGCAATGCGTATAGGCGACAGAAACGCTTTGTTTAACGCATCCCAACAACTTGGTCGGGCAATATATGCAAGAATTTTTGAAGAAACAGGCGACACTTTCCAAGCACAACAAGCATCAGACTTGTGGACTATCGCTTTTGATAAAGCAACAGGAAAAGGTTTCTTCAATATGGGCGCAGAAGGTTTGCGTACCGATAACGGTTACGGAGCCTTACTCAATGACGCTGGAGAAATGGAACTTGTCGGCATGGTTCATGGCGGTCCAGGACTACTTAGCGAACTTCTACAGTCACCACTTGAATTACCAGACATTCAACAACTTCGCCGCACAACATCAATGCTTGGAATTTTCACAGGCAAACAAGGATTACAGCGTTTCATTAAAAAAAGTGAATTGCGAACTAAAGCACTACAGAAGTTTGGTGTAGACCTAGACGCTAAAGACCTTGAAAAAATTGGTGAACTGCGTGTTCCGTTGCGTGTCGTTGAATTTTTGATGCACAAAGTATGGAAGAACGCAAAGAAATTTTCGCTTGCATACGGTATCCGCAACACAATGGAAGCACAGGCTCGTCTCGCTTTCTCGGATTTAGACAGTATCTACACCCATCCTATTGACCATTTGCTTGTAGCGGCACACCAAAAACTTCCTGACGACATTCTTCTTGGTGAAGAATTCAACCCTCTTGGAGTTACAAATCTAGGAAAACTTCATGAGGAAGCAGGCGAAGGTTACCGAACAATGCTTGGTAACGCCTACTATGCTTCAGACCAAGCCATTGATATGGTTGAATCACAGTTCCGTAACAGCAGATTTGTTGTGTATAGCAAAGATGTTCCTGTTGATTGGGCAGAAGCAGGCGGGTACGAACTACGCCAGTTATTTAACGACCCTGTTGCCCGCCGTTTTGCTGCTGGACAAACACTTGATGAAGTAATGGAATGGCTATACGGCAGTTCAGATGAAGCACAAAAAGCATTAAAACAAATTGAAGATGTTATGCGTAATGGTGAAACATTCTACGGTGCATACGGTATAGCAGAAAACATAACCATTACCCCTACCCGTAGCAATGTTCGTCTTCGTGTACAAACACAACAACTAGACCGTTTAAATCTTAAAACTGGTGGCGACCCTGTACTAATGGAAGTTGCTTCTAAAGGAACAATCAGAGGTGAAAATGCTTTCACTCCTCGTGGGAACCCAACACCACCACTTGTTGAATATCTTGTAGAAAATGTTGATTCAACATCTCTACCTACTTTTTATAAAGCAAGAGGTAAAAATACTGCACTTGCTAAGGCTGAACTTGGCTGGTTTGACAACCTAACCAAACAGTTCTTTGATGGTCTTGTTGGTAGGGCGCACAATGTTCTTGACCGTTCACCATTGTGGCGTACCGAATACACACGAGAAGTGAACCGTCTTGCCCCGTTGCTTTCCCGTGAAGCAGCAGACCAAATGATTGAAATCATTGAACGCCGTGTTGCGTACTACAATGACATGGCTAAAGCAAAGAAACTTCCACGAGAATTCACTTTGCAAGACTATGTTGGTCGTAATGTAGACCCAGATGAATTGATGGAATCGTTGCGTAAGGCTAACGGCTGGATGTCACGAGACGAACTTCATGTTCTTGCTAACGGTTTAACTTTGGACCGTATTGAAAACTTGTTGTTTGACGCAACAAAGCGTAACTCCATCACCGATGCTGCCCGTATCGTGTCACCGTTCGGTGCTGCTTTTGCTGAAGTTCTTGGAACATGGATGAAACTAACCGCTAAGAACCCAGACAAGATTGTCAACCTTACCCGAAAATTTGAAATCCTCGCTAACGAAGACCAGCCTGATGTCTTAAGAAACAAAGGGTTGATTCATAAAGACCCTGTGACTGGGCAATTTATGTATTCGTTGCCGATGTCACGACAAGTTGCAAGTTTGTTCAACAATATTGTTGGCGAAAATACAGGTGGAGAATACGGATTGTACGCACCAGTTAAAGGTTTAAACATGGCGTTCAACTTCACCCCTGGTTTCAGCCCTATTGTTGGCTATCCTCTTGGTAAGTTGCTTTATGATTCACCTAAGTTGCGTGACTTTGCAACTTTCTTCCTACCGTATGGTCAGCCAAAATCACCATTTGATGCTTCTGAATATGCACCAGGTTGGCTGTCAAAGATAATTAGCGGTTTCAAAGATGACCCTCGTTCTGCTGGTGTGTATGCCGACACGCTTGCCGATGTTGTGCGTGTTGAAGCGGCAACAGGTAAATGGGATTTGTCAAACCCGCAGGAACGCACAGAGTTCTATCGTGACGCAGAAGCAAAAGCAAGAGTGCTAACAATTATGCGTGGTGTTGGTCAACTTATTGGACCATCGTCACCTGTTGTTGATTCAAAAATTAAAACAGAATCAGGAAATGTTTGGGCTGGAACACTTACATCAGAGTTCCATAAACTTCAATCAGAAGACTATGACAGTGCTGTAGAGCGTTTCATGACAATGTTTGGTGAAGAAGCATTTTTATTTATGGCTGGCAAAACACGAGAAGTGATGTCTGGTATTGAATCTTCTAAAGAGTTCGCTAAGTGGGAACTTGAAAATGCTGAACTGTTTGATACATCATATGCAGACATTGCAGGTTTCTTTGGTCCTAAGGGTTCAACATTTGACTGGGCTGCGTGGAACTCACAAATCAATAAAGAGAGGCGTGAGCGTATCCCTGCTGTCCCTACACAGGTTGAGATTGCTGAACAGATTGTTGGTTTAAGTAAGTATCGTTCAATTGTTGAGGCTGCTGGACCTAACCCGAATGAAAAAACACGAACATTTTTGGCTATTGCTAAAGCACAGTTAGAACAGGAATATCCTGGCATGGTGTCTCAATCATCGTTTGATGTCAACAAGTTCCCTAACCAGTTGAAGATGATGAGAACTGCTGTTGCTGACCCTCGTTTGAAAAACAATGAAACAGCACAGGCTTTGCGTCAGTATCTTGACCTGCGTGATGTGTACACCACATTTGCTAAGTCAAGGAATATTGGTTGGGCTTCTCCTGATTCTGCTGCTCTTCGTGCTGACCTTCGTTATCGGGCGCAATGGATTATCAAAGAAACTCCAGAGTTTGCCCGTATTTTTGACCGAATCCTTTCCTATGAGTTGGAGAAATAATGGCTGCTAAAAAAGACCCTGACCTGATGCCACAGGATGATTATGTTGATTCTGCGATGAGAACAACTCGTGTGGCTACACCCGCTAAACCTGTTACACCATCAACCACAACAACAACGCTTCCTAAAACAACAACGACCACGGAACCACCTACCACTACTACAGCACCTCCATACCCTGTAACTGAAGATGGAACACCAGATGTTACGAAGATGACACCAACCCAGTTGGCAGCGTACTTTGCAACATTAACTGGTGGTACAGATAAAGGCACCACGGGCTTACCTGATTACTATATACCACCAACCCGTAAATGGACAGACAAACAAGGCAAAGTCCGAACATACACAGGTACACAGTTAATTAACTTGACTGATGGTTCTACACAAGATATGTACCTGTTGAATGAAGACCCAACAGCAATCATCGGTACAAAACTTTCAACAGACGGACCACAAGGACTACTCAAATTCCTCAAAAACCTAGAGTCACTTGGCTTCTATCAGGGTGGGCGAGTAGGAAACGGAACATCAGACAACGATGTCGCAGCAGTAGCAGGATTCCTGCGCTACGCCAATATGCAAGGTTTAGAAATGAACTCTGCACTAACCGTGGCACAACAACAAATTCCACCTAACTTCCGTGTCGGTCAAAGTTCAGTACGAGTCACAAACCCTGCTGACCTGAAAGCAGTATTTGAATCAGTAGCGATGTCAACATTAGGTCGTGGCTTATCAGACGCTCAACTCAACTCCATGATTGCTGCATACCAGCAGCAGGAACGGGCGCAGGAGTACGGCAACACCGCAGCACCTAACGCTGAAGTGTATGCCTCTGAACAGTTACGCCAAAAGTTCAAAGGTGAAGCCCAGGACTTTCGTGCAATGAATGTGGCAGACTCAATGCTCAGTATTATCAGAGGTGCATAATGGACAAAGAAACTAAAAAATTAAAAGCAGCGCAAGACAAAGAGTTTCTTGGATTCAAAGCAAACCAACTCGGTGTCACCTACAAAACCGTCAAAGACTATCTAACAGATAACGGGAAGGTTGGTGCTGATTCTGCTGTGTATCGCCGCAGAGCCGCCGCATACAACAAGTTCTCTACCGAATGGAAAGCGAACCTGAACGAAGCAGGCATCCAGTCAGGCAAACTTCTTCCTACATATCAAACACAGATTGAAAAAATGTATCCTGAGTTGGCTGCATATATGAAGCAGTACCCAGAGTTGCAGAAGATTTTCCGTGATGCGGTCACTTCGCCTGTTCCTGTTTCACCACAGATTCTTAATGCGAAGATGCGTGGCACACCATTTTGGCAGACCCTTACGGATTCTCGTGTGGCATGGGACACAGCCACAGATGCTTCTCGTGAACAAATGAAAAACGAAACAGTTGTTCTTGTTCGCACCATCGGACAACGAGCAGGTGTCCCTTTACAGGATAATGACCCGAAGGTGCAGGACTTGGCTGTTAAGGCTAGGCGTGAAGGTTGGTCTGAACAGATGATTGCTGATGCTGTTGGGGCGATGGTCGTAGCAGATGATGAAGATATTGTCCGTCTCCGTACAGGCTATTTAGGAAACCAGGTTAACGACACTCTCAACAAGTACGGGTATCCTACTCGTGGGCAAACCCGCACACAGTTCGTGAACGATTGGGTTTCTAAGATTGCCACAGGTGCAGAGTCCACCGAAACCCTTCAGTCGTATTTGCAGGCTGAGGCTAAGAAATGGTTCCCTTCATTCTCTGACCAGTTTGATTCTGGCAAAACATTCAAGGATGTTGTTTCCCCGTATGAACAGATTGCGGCTAACACTTTGGAGAAAGACCCAAGTACGATTGATTGGTCTGACCCGTTGTATTCTGTGGCTTTGAATCAGGGTCCAGATAAGCAGAACGCCCCTATGTCTTTTGCTGACTGGACACGCAGGTTGCGTAACGATACTGCCTATGGGTGGAACTCCACACAACAAGCCAACGACCTAGCCAAACAGGTAGGGGTCGCTTTGACACGAGCATTTGGTAAGGTGCGGTAATGCCTGACGCAAGAGACACCCTCGCCCAATACCTCCGACCATTCGGTCTTGACGCACAAGATGTCATCAACGCCGCATGGCAGTTTGTTCAAGACAACCCAACAATGGCAGACAATAGCGAAATGATTGTTGGTGCTACCCGAAACACCGACACCTACAAGAAACGGTTTGCTGGTAACGCTGAACGGGTCCGTAGAGGTTTGCCTGAACTTTCCCCTGGTGCTTATCTCCAGTATGAGGAGGCTTACCGTAGGGCTTTACGGGGTGCAGGTATGCCCGTAGGGTTTTACGATACGCAAGAAGATTTTGCCACATTCATCGGCAGAGATGTTGACGACCAAGAACTAACAACACGACTAGAAAAAGGGTACAAAGCCGTCACTCAGGCAGACCCACAAATTGTGGCAGAACTGAAACGCCTATACATGGTAGATGATGCTTCCCTTGCAGCGTTCTTCATTGACCCAACCAAAGCACGAGACATTGTTGTACGCCAATCAGAAGCAGCCCAGATTGCAGCACAAGCCCGCACCCAAGCAAACATGGCTCTTACCACACAAGAAGCAGAACGCCTTTCACAACAAGGTGTATCGGCGCAAGACGCACAGCAACAGTTTGCTGCTCTTGGACAAACACAAGAACTATTTACCCCACTACAAGGTGAAGACCAAATCACCCGTGAAGAACAACTTGCCGCAGTTGGTGGTAACGCAGCCGCTATCCAGCGCATTGCGACACGCCGCCGCCGCCGTCAAGCAGAATTTGAAACAGGTGGCGGTTTAGCAGAAACTCAACAAGGAGTGACAGGGTTACGCACAGTCGGTGAATAGTGTGTTATAGTGACACCTGTAGACCGATGGTCAAAACCTGTGGGACATCCCCCGATACCACAGCGTACATAGGGGTGCAAAATCAAATGTAGCCACCACATACCTCCGATGTGGTGTGGACTCAAAGGAGAGTGCCATATGTCAGAGTACGATTACGAAGACGAAGAACAGTCTGAAACCCGAAACCCAGTAAGGGCAAGGATGAAGGAACTGGAGAAGCAACTTGCAGAAGCCGAAAGGCGGGCGCAAGCAGCCGAACAAGCCGCAAGACGAGCAGCCTTCTTGGAAGCAGGATTAGACACCAGCAACAAGATGACTGAATACTTCATGAAGGCTTATGACGGTGAAGTAACTCCAGAAGCCATCAAACAGGCTGCTGTGGAAGCAAACTTGATTAGCACCCCAAACAACGGTGAAGAAGCCGCCGCATGGAAGCGAACCGAACAGGTCGCCAACGGAAGCGGAACAGCACAACCACCTGTTGACTGGACTAAGCGAATCAACGAAGCCACTTCACAGGCTGAAGTTGAAGCAATCCTGGCTGAAGCACGAGAATACCTCTAAAACTTCAACCCGTAAAGGAAAACCAAAATGGCTGGAGAGACAACTACCTCCTCCCTGTCAGTAGACCAGACAGCGTTTGACCGCATTGCCTATTTCGCATTGCGTTCAGAACTCTTGTTTGACCAGGCTGCTGATGTCATGCCGACCGCACAATCAATGCCAGGTTCGGCTGTAACATTCACAATTTTCAGCGACTTGTCGCCTGCAACCTCAACCCTCAACGAAGTAACAGATGTTACCCCAGTTGCATTGAGCGATTCGCAAGTAACAGTTACCCTCGCTGAATACGGTAACGCAGTTGTTACCACCGCAAAACTTCGTGGAACATCATTCTTGGATGTTGACGCATCGGCAGCCAACATTGTTGGTTACAACGCTGGTGACTCAATTGACCGTGTTGTTCGTGATGTTCTTGCTGGCGGTTCAAATGTGTCGTACGCAACGGGCGGCGCAACCGACCCAACGAGCCGTACAACCATCAACACCGATGACTTGCTCACAGCAAACGATGTCCGTAAGGAAGTTGCTCGCCTTCGTGCAGCAAATGTTGCTACCTTCAATGGTGCATACATGGGTTACATCCACCCCGATGTGTCCTACGACTTCCGTTCAGCAACCGATGCAGCAGCATGGCGTACCCCTGCCAACTATGTAGACCCATCAGGTATCTACAACGCTGAAATCGGAATGTTTGAAGGTGTCCGCTTCATTGAAACGCCTCGTGCGCCTTTGTTTGCAAACGCATCAGACAACGCTGGTTCAACAGGCAACATTGATGTGTACGCAACCCTCATCATGGGTCGTCAGGCACTTGCTAAGGCACACTCCATCACCGATGGCAACGGCGCAGTACCGAAGATTGTTCGTGGCAATGTCACCGACCTTCTCATGCGTCTTCAGCCTTTGGGTTGGTACTGGCTCGGTGGTTACGGTCGCTTCCGTGAGGCAAGCCTTCGCCGTATTGAGTCAGCATCAAGCATTGGTGCTAACGCTTCCTAATAAAACTGAACCCAGTTTGGCGAAGCCTCCCGTCAGTAATGGCGGGGGGCTTTTGCTATTATCTAGACATGGCTGTGTTTCGCCCACCAACAGATGACTTTGTGTACTGGACTGACCTGTACGACAACAGCCCAGAGTCACGCCTCTTTGCCCGTGTACGCAACAGCCCAAGAGGTAGAAATGTCTACAAACTTGTAGATGGTGGATACACAGAAAACCAGCCCGCCACCTTTGACATGATAGAAAAAATCTATCTAGGTGGACACGACAACATTATTGACGCTACAGAAGAAGCAGACCTTACTGCTGCTGGATACGGGGATTACATTGAAGCATCGTGAAACTCACCCTGACCTGGATGTGGAAGGCTGCTTCGGTTGCCGTATCGCCCATGTCCGTACAGGCATGAACACCACCACCACTCGTGGTCAAGAAGTGGCGAAAGTTAACAAGACAGAGAAACAGTGGAATGTGGATATGCCCGCATATAAACGCCTTCGTAAAGAGGGATTGCAGCCTAAATCCATTGACGGTTCAGCAGAGATGGAAAAGAAAGCCAAGCATGAATGGCAAGTGGAAACAGGAATTGTCTGATACCATTCTGGTATGAAGCAGAAACCAATCTGGGAAAAGAAGAACCCGAACAAGAAGTCGTCTCCTCTTACCCCTGCACAGAAAGCGGCTGCTAAGGCTCGTGCCAAGAAAGCAGGCAGACCGTATCCGAACATGGTGGACAACGCCTGGGCTGCCCGCCAGTGACTCCAAATAAGGTAGGATAGGAGAACTATGGCTGCCCCCGCTACACAAAACCTAACTATCACACGAGGCGACACCGAAACGGTGGTAGCCGTCTTAACCTCTGACGAAGAAGGCACCCCTATCAACATTACGGGTCGTACCTACACAAGCCAGATTCGCTCCACCCAAGATTCCAGCATTATCGCTGCATCATTCACCTGCACAGTTACGAATGGTGCAGCAGGGGAAGTTACTTGTGTTCTGTCCGCTACCGCCTCAGCAGAGTTAGACCCTGGTTATTACTTCTGGGATTTACAAGAGAACGCATCAGGCACTATCTCTACTGTTCTTGCTGGACAGGTTTCGGTTCTTGCTGATGTGACGAGGTAGCAATGGCTACCACCCGTGTCACAGTTGTAATAAGCAACGAACCAGTAACGGTTTATCGCACAACAAACACATTCACCATCGCATTAGCCGACCCCAATATCCCTATTGAAGTTGGCACACGCACACAGA
>JACCDX010888316.1_pt1 | contig 23634 bp, 20 predicted proteins | sample 7449681 | NCBI WGS metagenome assembly JACCDX01 (sample SAMN15323450, study PRJNA562643) | freshwater metagenome | isolation source: river surface water | place: USA:Blue River Watershed | collected 2017-08-18
AGTTTTTATTATTTAATATAATTTTCTTTTTATATTTATTTTTATATTTATTTTTATATTTATTTTTATTCTTTATAATATTTATCAAAAATATAAAATAAATATTTATTATATATATCTTCTTTATTTGAAATAAAATATGTTTGATTATTATTTATATATAACTTTTCAATACATGTAATAAGTTTATCATACCAGTCATTATTATCATTATAAACATCTTTTTGCGTAATACGAATTACTTTATAACCATTTTTACGAGCACAATCCATTTTATACATATCTCGTGAAAATGCTTCATCAACATTATTATTCCATTTTTTGATTTGAGTAAAATGTTGTTCACCATCTAATTCAATAATAATTTTATATTTTTCTAATACAAAATCAAAAGGTAATATTTTATTTGTTTCTTTATTTCTACACCAATCTGCATAAAACTGTGATTTAATTGTTGGATAAACTTCTTTTAATGCATTATATAATTTTAATTCTGTTTTATTTTTACAATTTGGACACCAACGACCTTTACTTATACAATTTGTATTCATTAAAAATTCATTATGACACGTATTACAATTAAAAATATATTTTTTAGTAGGTGTTGATTTCATTATATTTCGTGGTAATACTTCATTCTTATCACTCCAATATATACTCATTTTATTTGAAGCAAATGAATTATTAAAACAATGTTTACAATTAGCATCATCACATAACATTTGAGTTGGTTTACAACAATATTGACACCATCTATCATTTGATATTCCTTCACCAGATTGTAAAAAAATATGATTGCAATTATAACACTTAAATTTATATTTATCGTCAGTTGATTTAGCAATCATACGTGGTGTTATTTTATTACCATCTTTATCAACATTATCCTCACACCAACAACTTAATCTTCTTTTACTTTCTATCAATGCTTCTTCTTTTGTTTCATTTTTTGACGCTTTCTTTTTATAACTCGCTAATGAAACTTCAAAACAAAATGTACAATTATCATCATTACATAAAGTATGATGTGAACAATAACTACACCATACATTTCTTGAAAAAGATGCGGGTTTTTGTATAATATTATGTTTACATTCAATACAATAAAATTTATACTCTTTTTTTGTACCTACAAATACATTTCGTGGATCTATAAAATTTCCACGTATATCTACGTTTTCTTTACTCCAATATTGAGAATTTGGATGAAAAGCAACGGATCTTTCATATGATGGAATACGAGGCATTTTAAAATTTAATTATATGTTTTTAACTTATATATGTTTATATAAATTTCCTTAAGTTAAAAATTTGTTTAAAAAATAAATTTATCTTTTTTAAAATAATTATTTTAAAAAAGATGGTTACTGTAGGTGTGACTCGAACACACATGGATATTTCACCGGTAGATTTTAAGTCTACTGCGTCTACCATTTCGCCACTACAGTATAAATAGAAAGGAACCACTCCTTTCTACTCTTCTATATACGAACTCCTTTATATCCACATAAATGATATTTTTTTTATAAAATTAATTTAAAAATAATTATTTTTAAATTAATTTGTTAACAAATAATTTATTTTTTTAACAAATATAAAATATTGTAAAAAAATATAAAAAATGATTTAATATTTTATAATAAAAATAATATAATGATTATATTTATTATAAAATTACATATTAAAATGACTGAAACAAAATCATATATTCGTCGCGACCATATGCGTGATATTGAAGTAAAAATTCAAAAAAAGTGGGAAAATGAAAAAATATATAATGTTTCATCAGATGATAATGAAAATGAAAAATATTTTATAACATTTCCATATCCTTATATGAATGGTCGCCTTCATTTAGGTCACGCGTTTTCTTTAACTAAAGCTGAATTTATGGCTCGTTACCAACGTTTAAAAGGTAAAAATGTGTTATTTCCATTTAGTTTTCATTGTACAGGTATGCCAATTCAAAGTGCTGCAAATAAACTTAAAAAAGAAATTGAAACTTATGGAAATCCACCAATATTTCCAAAAATAGATGAAACTTTACCATATGAAAAACAAATGGAAGCAAAACTTAAATATCAATGGAATATTTTAAAAATGATGAATATTGAAGATAATGAAATATGTGAATTTATAAATCCATATAAATGGTTATCATACTTCCCTCCATATGGTATTTTAGATTTAAAAAAATTTGGTATTTCTGTAGATTGGCGAAGGTCATTTATAACAACTGAAGTAAATCCTTTTTATGATGCTTTTATTAAATGGCAATTTAATACACTTTACAAAAATGGTTATATTAAATTTGGTAATAGACCTTCTATTTATTCAATTACTGATAAACAAGTATGCGCGGATCATGAAAGGTCAGTTGGAGAAGGCGTAAATCATACAGAATATGCTTTATTTAAATTTGAAATTAAATCAAATATTTTTGAAAATCATTTTAATAAAAAAATATATATTGGAGCAATTACTAAAATTCCACAATTTATAAATGGTATTACAAATATTTTTATAAATCCAAATAATAACTACGAAGTGTTTGAATTAAATGATAATGAACTAATGATTACAACCGAATATGTAGGTAAAGGTTTATTTTATCAACATCAAATTAAAAATCTAAATTCGCTTAAAACAATAAATGGAAATAAACTTTTAGGTATTGAATTAATTAATACTTTTTCAAAGTATGATATTATTTATACACTTCCACAACAAAATATTGAACATATTATTGTTTCAATTCCGTCAATTTATCCAGAAAATTACATTGCTTTACAAGAATTAATAAATAAACCATTATATAGAGAAAAATTTAATATTGTTGAAAATATGATAATACCATATGAACCAATTGAAATTTTAGAAGATAATAATATGTTAAGTGTGCAACTATGTGAAAAATATAAAATTAAATCAGTAAATGATATTGATAAAATTAAACAAAGTAATGATGAAATTATTAAATTATATGGAAAAGATATAAAATATAATGATTCAATTATATATTATGAACCAGAATATCTTGTAATATCACGTTCTGGTGATAAATGTATAGTAGCATTATTAGAACAATGGTATTTAACATATGGTCAAGGAGATTGGAAAGAAAAAGTATTTGAACATATTCGTTCAAATAACTTTAATACATATAATCAAGAAGTAAAAGATAAATTTGAAAGTTCAATTGATTGGCTTCATGAATGGGGATGTACACGCCAATTTGGTCTTGGTACAAAATTACCGTGGGATGATAAATGGTTAATTGAATCTCTTTCTGATTCTTCTATTTATATGGCATATTATACAATTTCACATTTATTACAAGGTGAAAATAATCTTAATGGACATTCTCAAAATATACTTGATATTCATTATAGTGATTTAAATGATGATGTTTTTAATTATATATTTTTAAATAAAGATTATGTAACTTCTTGTAAAATACCTGAAAATAAATTACAAATTTTACGAAAAGAGTTTGAATATTGGTATCCTTTAGATTTACGTGTTTCAGCAAAAGATCTTATACCGAATCATCTTACAATGTCATTATATAATCATGTTGGAATATGGAATGATAAAAATAAGTTACCCAAATCAATTTTCTGTAATGGTTATATTATGATTGATTCTAAAAAAATGTCTAAAAGTACTGGTAACTTTTTAATGCTTAATGAAACAATTGATGAATTTAGTACGGATGCTACTCGGTTTGCTTTAGCAGACGCAGGTGATGGTATGGAAGATGCAAACTTTCTAAAAAAAGTAGCAAATAGTGCTTTAATGAATCTATATAATGAAGAAGAATGGATTAAAGAAACAATAAATAATAAAAATTCATTTGCTCATCATCATGAATTTAATAAAAATGATATGTGGTTTATGAATCAAATGAATTATATTATAAATGTAGTTGATAATAGTTATTCAAATATGAAATTTAGAAAAGCACTTGTTCACGGGTGGTTTGAATTACAAAATATTCGTGATAATTATCGTGATTGGGCAAATAAAACAGGAAATAAAATGAATTATTATTTAATTAATAAATATATTGAAATTAAAACAATATTAATTTTACCTATTGCACCACATTATTCTGAAAATATTTGGTATAATATATTAAATAAAGATACAAAAATGTATTGGCCAAAAGAAGATAATTATGATATGAATATAATTAAAGAATATGAATTCTTTTATGATACTATTAAGATTATACGAAGTTGTATTAAAGATAATAATAAAAAGAATATTGATATATATATAATTGATAAAATTGAAAGTAATAAATGTGATATTATTGATTTTATTAATAATAAATATATGAATACTGAAAAAACTGATTTTGATAATAATATTATTAAGTATGTTAAAGAATATGTAAATAATAGATATGATAATGGAAAAATTGTTAAAAAAATGATTGAATATGGTGCTTATGTTATACGTGAAATTAAAAATAATAATATTGTTGAAAAAAGTTTACCATATGATCAAAAAGAAATTATTGAAAATAATATGGATTATATAAAAGGATTATTTAATGTTAATAATATAAATATTATTAAAGCAAATGATGATGAAAATACAAAAGCAATCCTTAATAAACCATTTATTAAAGTTTATAATGCTTAATTTTTTATAAAAATTATTTAAAAATATATATTTTTACACCTTTTATTAACAAATAAAGATTTTTGTTAACAAATAAAGTTTATTTTTAACGAAAATAGAATTAAAATAAATCTTTATAGTAAAGAACCATATAAAAATGAGTACATACAACGACCGCAAAGAATTATATATTCAAAAAAATGTAAATAATAAAGATTATTATGCTTTATTATTACAAGCATTTAAAAATGATACTTTAAATAATGATTTATTCACAAATGCTCTAAAACATTACAATGATGAAATTCTTAAAACAAAAGATAATTCAGACTTTGATTTAATCTTTTTTATTCGTTTATTATATTTATTAAATAATAATAATCATACTTCTTATGAAACTGTTTTTTTAACTATTTCCGATTTATTTAAAGAAGAACGCTTTTGGTTAACAAAAAATGAAAAAGCAAAATGTTATTGGAGTGAAAATCATATGATTTGCTATTTATCTTCTTGGTATTTATGGAATCAATTAAATAATAAATCAGATACACAATGCACTTTATTATTAACAACTTATTTAGAAACAAAAGCTAAATATGGTTTTTATGAAGCTTATTCTCAAGTATATAATATGTATACTTTAAGTGCTTTATTAAATATTTATGACTTCATCAATGATACTACTTTAAAAAATATAGCACTTCAATCTATAAATACTTTATGTAAACAATTTTTAGAAGTTAATCTTTTAAACGGTTCCACCTTTTGTGCTTCCACTCGTACTTATCAACGTTATAAAACATCTTCTTTAAGTAATAATCATAATAAACTAATTCATTTATTATCCGGAAATAATCAAGAAAATACTATTTCTCCAGTTGGTACTTTTATAGTTACTTCATCATTTGTACCCAATATTGATTATTCGCTTTTTACTAAAAATTATAATGTAACTTATAATTTAAATAATGTGGATTTTGATAAAGTTTATTCTAAATTATCAAGAAATAATAAAACTTTATTCCAATGGAGTGCTGGTAATTATTTTAATGAGTATATTGATGATACTTTAGATTTAATGGATGCATATAATTTAGATACACATAGTCATTTTAAAAGTGAACCTTATACAACTATTTTAAATCTTTTCCCGAAATCCGTTCTTAAATCAACTTCTTCAACTTTAAAGGCTTTTACAGATTGTTCCGATTTAACAAATATTAATTATAATATTTATAATAATGGTAATTATTCAGTCACATGTTTAGAAAATTATAATCGAGGTAAAATGGGTGCTCAACAACTACCTTTTATTATTAATTTAGATGGAGCACCTATATTTACACAATCCGGTAAAGTATCTTCTCTTGGAGACTTAAAAGAAGCAAATAGTAATTCACATTTACCTTATGTAAAACAAGAGAAGAATGTTGCTTTAGTAATGTATCAACCGTATGATTTAATTAAAAATAGTGCTAAAGTGGCGAATTTAGATTTAACTGTTTATTTATATTTAAATTCAAATGATGTTGATGAAATTATTCAAAATAAAAATTGGCTTTTTGTTAAAAAAAATAATTCATATGCTGCTATTTATTCAACTACATTAAAAAAAGATAGTTCAAATAATTATTTTAATGATAATACTTCACAACAAGGTTGGATATTTATTTTAGGTAATTCTTCTGAATATACGGATTTTAAAACTTTCCAAAATCAAATATTACAAAAATGTATATATCAATTTAAAGTTGTTAAACCAAATAAAAATATTTGGGATAAATTAACTGATAATGATGATTATTATTACGGAAAAATAACTTTTAATTCCATTTCATTTGATATGAAATGGTAAAATAAGAAACCTACGGTTTCTTATGAACTTCCCTTTTTATTTTTTAAGAAATAGTAATTTGTTAAAATAAAGATGCTTTAAGGTGATAATCTTTTTCACCATAAAACTCGTATTTACGGAAATAAGATTCATAATTTTTTAATAAATAAGATGGTAAATCTTTCATTTTAATCATTTTATCTAAATTTGTTTTTGTATTTATTTTAATTATATAATTTATAAATTCTTGTATAGCGTTTGTACTTTGAGCACTCCATATAATTGCTTCAACTAAATCATCATTTTCAAATTCTTGCCATTTTGTAGTTATATCTTTCATTTGTGCTTTAATTGTTTTCATTGAACTTGTGATAAGTTTATGTTTACCATCTTTATAAATAATAATAATATTTCCTTTTGATAATTTTAACCACCATTTATGTAATTTTTTATATAATTTTTCTTCATAGTAATTAAGTTCTTCATCTTCAACATAATTAAAAGATATGAACTGGTCATATATCTTTTTTATAAAAGTTTTATTATATTTTACCCATTTACCATTTTTCTTTATCCACGTATTACCATCACGACCTTTCACCACTTTTCCTTCTTCTTCACCTGAAGCACAATACCCTAATCCTTTTAGAGATGGTTCTTTACCTGTATAATGTCTTTTAGGATGATTTTTACAAATCGGCATTTTATATATAGTCTATATATATAATATTTATTTTTTTAAAAAATAGTAATTTGTTAAAAAATAGTAATTTAAAGCGGGAGGGCCATTGGGAACCAAAGAGGTTCTCAATATTTATACTATAATATTTTCGCCATTTTCGGCAAAAATACATTTTACAAGTAAATCTTCCATATTACATAATCTTAATTCTTTATTTTTAGCTTTTTCAACTAAAAATTTCGCCATTTCAGCTTCAGGACTTAAATAAATATCTTTGTATTCAAATTCTTTTAAATATTTTGCTTTTAAAGCAAAAGAACCTAATATACAATCATTATGCATATAACGTTTTAAACATACATTATAAAATTTAAAAAAAGCATCAAAATCATTTTCATGTTTTATTACACTTTCTATTAAATAATTTGTTACTAAATGATACCGTCCAGTCATTTTTATAATAATATCATTATCATCTATATGAAATGTTTTAATTACTGCTTTAATATCAAACATTTCAGCATATCCTTTGTGATAAAAATTATGTGAATTATAATTTGTATAAACAATAGATGCACCAAACTTTTCTTGAAATACATTTAAATAAGTATCTGAATTACCATTATTTTCAACAATAACAACTTTTATTTGAGGATAATTTTTTAAAATTTCTAAATTTTTCATAATGGAATTTAAATAAAGTTGCTTTCTACTTTCACTATCTTTTTCTCCATTTTTATGCTCTTCTTTTAAATATTTATTAATTACACTTGTTGTCATTAAAAAATAAATCATTTTTATAAATATAATATTACTTTCTATTTATAAAAATGATTTATTTTTTTATATATAAACTTATTTTTGTAATTATAAAAATAATTATAAAAATAATCTATATAAATTATTATCTACAAATAAAATAGTAAAATGCCGGAAGTAATCGAAGTGCGTGAATATGCTGATTTTTGTAATAAATATATTAAAAATAAAAAATTAAAATCTATTAAAATTTTAAATGGACGTTATAAAAAGCACGGTCCTTTTAATGGATACAATTCTTTACTTAAAAAACTTCCTTTAAAAGTTATTGAAATTCAAAATAAAGGAAAATTTATGTATATATCATTAGCTTCTTTAAAAAATAAAGAAGTAGATGAACCTATTTATATTGGAATTACATTAGGATTATCTGGAGGATGGTTCTTTAAACCACAAGGATTAAACTCTAAATATATTCACGGATTAAATGGAGCACGATATGTAGAAAGTGATATCGAAAAATATCAAACATCTGCTTTAAAACATTTAAATGTAGAATTTATTTTTGAACACGGAAGTTTATATTTTTATGATCAATTAAGTTTTGGTACTATTTCTATTTTTGATAACACTGAATTATTAGAAAAGAAATTAAAAACAATTGGTTTAGATATTATGGATGTAAATACATCTTTTGATATGTTTAGTAAAGCATTATTTCATAAATCAAATTTAAATAAAGAAATTGGTAATGCTTTAATGAATCAAAAATATATTTCAGGTATTGGTAATTATTTAAGAGCTGATGCTTTATGGCTTTCGAAAATAAATCCTTTTCTTAAAGTAAAAGATTTATCAACAACACAACTCAAAAAAATTTATCATAATGTACGACTTCTTATTTGGGGTCAATATAATAAAAAAGCTGGTATTAAATATAATATTATTAAAGGTAGCGATAAATTACCATTAGATTATAATCGTAACTTTTTTGTATATCAACAAGATACAGATATTTATGGTAAACCAGTACTTAAAGAAAAATTATATGAAGGAAGTCAAATAAGATATATTTTCTACACATTGGGAACCTAGGTTCCCAATGGCCCTCCTCTTTTTTATGAATTGGACAAAAATAAATTTTTATATACACTATATAAATTTTTATATACAATTGTATATAAAAATTCGATTGACAGGTTTCAAGTGCGGTAATTTTTAAGAGAAATTTGCAGAGAAAAGTTGCTGTATGAAACCTTAATTATATATATACGAACTCCTTTATATCAATTGGGAACCTAAGGTTCCCAATGGCCCTCCTCTTTTTAATAAATAATAAATTTGTTAAAAAAATTAATTTGTTAAAAAAATTAATTTGTTAAAAAAATTATTTAGTATAAAAAGGAAGTTCTCCTCTAAGGAGAAGAAACCATTGGTTTCTTATAAATAAAGATATATTGTTTCCCGAACATTGTTATAAAATATTTTTATCCAAAACAATTTATACATATGTTAAACATTTTATTGAAATCATTTATTTATAACATTGTTCGGGAAACAATAAGTATAATGAATTTATTAAAAAAATATTATTTAGTATAAAAAGGAAGTTCTCCTCTAAGGAGAAGAAACCATTGGTTTCTTATTCTATTGACTATAACTAGCTACAGTTGTATTAATAAAATTTAATAAATTACTTTCAGTTATATTAAATGTTTGAATAATACGATAACCTGCATTTTTAACAGCAGGCAACTCTTTTAATTGAACTACATAATTTGAGCCATATTTTAAAAAAAGAAATACATATCGCCCATTCATACGACACATTGTAAAACCACAATCTGGTGTTGACATTTTATATAATATTCTTCTACTATATTATAAAAATATTTTAAGATAAAATCATTTTAAAATAATTTATTTTTTAATTGTTTTTTTTACTTTTTTACTTTTTTTTACTTTTTTACTTTTTTTTACTTTTTTACTTTTTTTTACTTTTATTATTTTTTTTATGTTCTTTTTACCACCTACTACAGATGATGTAGTAGAATTACTATTTGATAATCCAATACTATATTTAACTTTTTTAAATTTATTTAATTTTCCAATAATAGTTTCAACACGTGATGAATAATCACGTTCTTCGTTATTTGCATAAGATTTAGTGTTTAATGTTTCAGTAATACGAGAAAATAATTCAGCTAAATCACGTTTAAGTTCAAAATAGCTATTTAAATAATTCATTTTTTTCATTAAAAGATCTAATTCTTTTTTTGAACTTTCAGATAATTCTGTTTTAGTAAATAAACGAAAACGACCTTCATTTTTATTTTTTTTAAATGCTTTATATTCTTCATTCATTTTTTTTATTTTTTTAAATTGAGGAATATCTTTCTTATATTTTCCTTCAATCTCTTTTTCATATCTTTTATATAAACGCTGGAATTTAATATATTTTTCTACTTTCTCATATTTTGAATTTTTATTTTTATTCATAACATCATTAAATCTTAAGTCAAGCATTTTATTTTATTACTAATTTATAAAAATATTTTTTATTTGTCTCATTTTATTTATTTATTTTTTTTATTATTATTCATATTTAATAATTCGTGGTTTATTATTTTCAAATAATAATATTTGAATTCGCTCTTTCGGATTTTTACGCATTCCAAATGCTTCAGACATTCCTGTATCTACATTCCATACAGAACCATCATATCTATTTATAATACCATTACTTTGAATTGTATGTCCAACCACCATATATTTTGCATGAAGTGCGCTTAATATTTCCTTTATTTTTAATTGATTTCTATGATTATTTTTAATATCGTTTACTGAAAAATCACGGTTCCATAATACACTTTGTGATCCTAAAAATAATTCTTTAAAATATGAACTATTTTGATGAATTTTATTTCCATATAAATAATCTCTCATTAACATATTGATATCACTTATTTTATATTTACTTGCTATTTTTGGTGTTATACCACCATGACAATATATACTATCACCTATTTTAACAACAGGGTTCCATGTACAAGCTAAATATTTTGAAAATGGAGAACCAGGTTTAAAATAATCAGATCTACTACTATTTTTCTTTTTAAAATGATTCATACCTTCACATGATACATAATCATATATTCCCATTACATTCATTAATTCATGATTTCCTAATATACAATGAAAACCTCCACCTGCTTTATATGATTGATATTGTAACTTTAATATTAAAGCACATATTTTAAATTCACTATCTTCATCATTATAATTTTCAGCACGCGGTTTTCGGTCAAATACATCACCTATTTGTATAATATGTGTTTTTCCACCGACCCAATTTAATTTTCTATCTATTACATTTGCTAAACGCAATGAATATAAAAATGCTTTTAAATCACCGTGTATATCACCTATTACATATACTTTCTCATAACTTGGATATATTCCTTTTTGATAGTAATTTGTAAATCCACTTAAATCCATGATATATTATAAATATATATATATTAAAAAAAAATATATATAATATATTCTACTATATTATATATAAAAATATTTTTATGTAAAATAAATAAAATCAATTTACTTATCTAATGGGTTTAATTCAATCATTGGTTCTTCCATGATTACATTTAACTCTTTACTTTTACTTTTAGATCCCATTTTAGAACTCATTTTAGAACCCATTTTAGAACCCATTTTACTCTTTGATTTTGATTTAGATTTTGATGATGAATTTCCATATGATTTACTCATTGAAATATATTCAGCTTCAGTTAAAGCTTTAACATCAGGTTTAACATGAGTAGTAATTGTTTTATTTTTACCAGTCTTAATATTATGTCCTACAAATTTAGTAATTGGTTTACTGATTTTATTATTACCAACATAGTAAAAACGATCAATTTCTACACCACGATTTCCTAATTCAAGTAAACAAAATACAACGCGTTGATTTACTTTTGAAATACTTCTTCCTTCTTTTACAGCTTCAAGTTGCATTGAACGAGCAATACGACGATAGCATTTACGAGCAGCACTTAAAGGAATATTGTCACTATACATGCCATATGGATTTTTAGATGAAATAATTTGCCCTTTAGCTTCCTTATATTTGATTAAAGGTTCAGAAAGTTTGAAACGACGACCACCGTCTTTTCCTTTACTCATAACCTTTGACTTTGATTTTGAACTCATCTTTTTTGATTCAATTTTAGGTTCGTTTATTTTAACTTCATTTGTTATAGGAGCTTCCATTTTTATATAACTTATACTTTATAATTAGATTTTTATATACTTCGTTTTTTATTTAAAAAAAATATTTTTATTTTAAAAAAAATTATTTTATTTTTTATAATAAATATTTAAATAAAATATTTAAATAAAATCATGTTCTAAATCACTCTTATTTTTTATTTCTATACGCAATGTTGCTATAAATCCATTATTTCCTTGATAAATTCGTTTTTTATATATATTTGCATTGATAGAATGACATGCTTTTTCTATAAATAATATAGATTCCATTAATTCATGCTCTTCTATTCCTTCTATATCTCCTTTATCTGATACTCCTAATATATATATTGCTTTCCCATTTCCTTGATATAATCTATATTTCATTTGACTTGCTATTTTTATTAACTTTTTTTCTCTTATTTCTTCTGGAATACCATTTCCATATATTAATTTTAATTTATATTCACAACACCCTTTATTATTTTCAGGTGGAATATAATTTATTTTATTTAACATTATTCTTTATTTTTTTATATAGTATATTTTATTACATCTTTTTCTTTATATTTCTTTATATTTCTTTATATTTCTTTATATTTATTTTTATTTCTTTTTATTTCTTTTTATTTTTCCTTTTTTATTTCTTTTTATAATAAAGAGAATTATAATAAGTAATATATTAAGAATTACATAAAAATAATGAACAATAATAATCATTTTATTTCACAACAACTTACTAAACAACAAAGTTTAACTTATTACACTTCACATACAATGGGTAATTTTGATGGTGTTGAAAATGAAAGTATTATGGATAAAGAATTAAGTACAAATGATAGAATAGAAATTATGAAAACATTAGCTTATAGTTTCTTTGATGATAATACTTTATATTTAAGTTATTTTATATTAAGTAATAAAGTACCTAATGAAAATAATTTAAAAGCACAATTTGGTTTTATAAATTGTAGTAATCCTACAGACAGATATAATTTATTACAAGTTTATAAAACAGTATTTTATAAATGCTATCCTGATACTTTTATATTTAAACCAATGCAATTATTATATACATATTTTGTTGAAGATAAAATTAGTGATTTTATTATTGAATCATATAGTAGAATTAAATATACTGATAATCACTTTTTTTGGTTTATGAATAATCAACATATTGTAAAACATAATATAAATTATAAAGAATTTATGGAACGGAAAGCTAAACTTTTTCAAAAAAAAGTTCATTTTTAAATAAAAAATAAATTTTTTAATGCACTTTCACGCTTACAAAATGGACATATATTATTATTTCTGTTTTTTATTCCACAACTTTTACATATTACATGACCACAATTATTATAATATGAATCAATATTATTTGTTAAACATATTCCACAACTATATTTTGTAACAATTTTTACATATAATTGTGATTGTAATATTTTTAACATATTAAATAATTGATGTATATTTTCAATTTTATCTTTTATTTTTTTATTTAATTTATTTTCAATATCTTTTTTTATATTATTTTCATATGTATCTACTAATTCAAAAAAATGATTTAAATTATCTTTTTTATTTTCAATAGTTGATTCATAATTTGATATAAAATGTATCTTATAATTTAATACATTCAAATTATATATATCATTTCGTAATTCACTAAAATAATTATTTATGTGATTACATATTTCATTTATGCTTAACTCTATTTTTAAACTTTTTTTATTATATTCTTCTAAAGAAAATCCTAATATTTTTTCAAGCTTTTTATTTAATTCTTCATTATAATCTTCATTTTCATCAACTATTTTATCAAATTGTTTATGAGTTATTTTTTCAAAATTCTTTTCTATTAAATCTATTTGATTTTCTAAATGAACTAATATATGATTTTTTATACTTTTACTTTCTACTTTATCATTTACTAATATTTTGTGTTCAATATTTCTATATTCATTTAACTTGTCATTAAAATCATTTATACTATCATTCATATTATGAAATGTATGATTAAAATCTAAATTACTTAAATTCATATTACTTTCTAATGTACATACTTCTTCTATTTCATTATTTTCAAAAATATGCTCTTGATTTGTAAATATATCATCATGATTTGTAAATATATCATCACGATTTGTATATATATCATTTATATTATTTTCTTCATTATTATTCATTATATTTATTATATATTTATTATATTCATATATGAAACTATTTTTCATAAATAAACGTATTTATAAAAAAATATAAAAAAATGAATATAAATAAATTTACTTTATTTTCTTTTATTACTATATATAAAAATGAGCTCATTTGATAATAGTGATGATGAAAATGTTCGTATTCCTGATGAAGTTATTCAAGAAAGATTGATTGATATATCTTCGGAAGAAAATAATAATGATGATATAAATATTGCTATACAAAAAAGTTTAGAAGAATTTCATTATCAAAATAATAATGATATTGATAATATTGATATTGATTATGAAAAAATTATTCATCAATCTATTATTGATGAATGTGAACGAATTGAAAAAGAAAAAAAAATGTATGAAACATATATAAATGAAATAACAGAAAAAAATAAAACACATATACTTCAAAAAGAAAGACAATATAAATATTTTATAAGCAAAATTACATATATTATTCAAGATATTCATAAAAGAAATCTTATTATTTCCATATTTCAAAGATATATAAATCTTAATAGTGATGAAAAATATCTTTTTTTATCAAATAATGAATATATACTTTTCAATAAGTTTATAAATTATGTATATAATATTCCAAAAGAGGAAAATAGAAGAAGTCCGATTAAAGAAAGCGATGCTCATGAACTTATTCAAAATATTAAAAATATGGAAATAAATGATTTTTATTTTGAAAATACTCAAAAATATATTCAAGAAATAAATAATTACTTTCATTAAATTATATATTATGTAATTATAGAAACATCATTAAAAAAAATGAAAATAATGAATTATAAATACACTCCATATATTATTATTTTTATTATTATACTTTTAGCATTATGCGTTCACTATCATAATTATTGTATTGAAAATAAATTAAGACATTCTATTTTTGAAATTTTTGATTATTTACATTTTTATAAAAGAAAAGATATATGTGTTAAATCGTTATTAGAAAAAGAATAAAAAAATACATTATTTACTATTTCATATTTTTTCATAAATTATATATTTATTTAATAGAATAAATATATTTATTAAAAATGAAATTATTAAAAAATAAGTTTTTAACAAATAAATTTTATACTAAAAATAAAAAATCATTATATATATATATTTTTATTTTTATCATCATATTTATTTTTATTTTTAGTATCATCATTTATTTATATAATAAAAATAAAATTGAAAAATTTGAAAATAATAAACCTAAAATATGGTGTTATTGGGAAAATATGAATGGAAAAACTAAACCTGCATACATTGATTTATGTTATGATACTTTATTACATAATTGTAAAAATTGTTTTGATATTATTTTATTAAATGAAAGCAAAATAAAAAATTATTTACCTGAAATAGAAACTGAGATTAATTTATCTCAACTTTCTATTCCTCATAAAACAGATTATTATCGTTATGCTTTATTACAAAAATATGGTGGAATTTGGATTGATGCTGATATTATTGTTACTCGTTGTTTATGTCCTTTATATAAACAATTATTAAATAGTAATAAAGATTATATGGGATTTGGATGTGGTCGTGATAGAAAATCATGTTCTTTAAATCCTGATGGAAAATATAATCCTACCAATTGGTTAATGATGAGTAAACCAAAAAGCAAATTTATGAATTGTGTGAAAAATAATGCAAAAAATGTAATAGAAAAAGAAGGAAATCATTTTGCTTATCACGAAATTGGTAAAGTTGGTTTACAAAAATGTATTGAAAAAATGAAAGATAATGATAGTTCGTGGGATTATATTCATATATCATCTACATGTCAAGAATATGATAATAAAGGAAAAAAATTAAATAATATAATGAAACCATATAATGTAAAAGATTGTACAGAAAAACGTTATTTTTTCCCATTATATAATACAGCACCTGGTTATCCAAATTGGTTTAAAAATTTAAGTAAAGATGACTTATTGAATGAACGTACTCCGAAAGGCGAAAGTAAATATTATTTAAAAGATATTTTAAATGAAGCATTTTCTAAAAAAAATAATTGTTAATTGAAATATATTCTATTTTTTTTATGATACATTTGTATTATAAAAAGTTCATTTTTGTAAAAAAGTATTTTATGCTTTCGCAAAAACACACGATATTGTTATACCTAATGAAAAACCTAGATTTACTTGAACAGTTATTAAATCATTTGCTGCGACTGAAATAGACCCAGTTCCAACACCGCTTGTTCCACCAATTGGAACAGAAGCAACTAAAGTAGTATTTACACCATTTTTATTTAATGTTGCTGTAAATACAGATGTTGCTGTTTGACCACGTGTATTTACATAAATTGTTGTTATATTACCTGCTATGGGAACAACTAACTGAGAACGTTGTAATGTATTTGCACCAGAACCTTGTCCTATATAATCACCATTTGATGTTGAGTTTTGTGATGAAAATAATATAAATGATATATCACCCGTACCACCCGCTCCAGCACCCGTGTAACCAGTATATCCTGTATATCCTGTATATCCTGTATAACCAGTATAACCAGTATAACCTGTTGTACCAGTAAATCCTGTAAAACCTGTATATCCTGTATAACCGGTATAACCTGTTGTACCAGTAAATCCTGTAAAACCTGTAAAACCTGTATATCCTGTATAACCGGTATAACCTGTTGTACCAGTAAATCCTGTAAAACCTGTATATCCAGTATAACCTGTTTCTCCTATAGGACCAGTATAGCCAGTAGAACCGAATAAGTTTGCGGATACACTTGTGGTTAAATAAGATAATGTATTATCTCTCATTTGAATACATAATGTATTATTTGTTCCTAAAAATACACCATATACTTCTATTTGAATACGCTTTGTTACATCTGGAATAATTGTATTTGGTACAAATAAGTTATATCTATATATATCAGGCGTTATAAAAACAAAATCAGCACTTGTTGGACTACCTGCTGCTATTAATGTTTTATTACTTACACCATCTGCATCTACATAATAAGCATCAAAATAAAATCGCACATCACTATTGCTATTTGAATATGCATGAAGACTTAATGTCCAAATACCATTTACTATATTTGTATTTGTTAATACGTTAGGTTGTGATGTATATGTACCCATTAATAATGTTGTACCACTTTGTGGTCCTGAACATATTGTTGTTTGTGCTGATGTATCTGGTATAAGTAATAAATCATAATTTGTTACTGGAGATGTTGCTGATAAACCATCTAAATAAAATATTAAACCAGATGATATACCATTTGCACCAGTATACCCTGTATAACCCGTATAACCTGTATAACCTGTATAACCTGTATAACCTGTATAACCTGTATATCCTGTATAACCTGTATAACCTGTATAACCTGTATAACCTGTATAACCTGTAGCACCAGTGGCACCACTTAAATTTCCTTGTAAATTCCAATTTATACCATCCCATATATAATAATTATTAGTTAATGAATCTAAATAAAAATCACCTAATTCTGAACCCCCTTCAATTGGTATTCCAACTCCTCCTGTCCATCCTGCACCTGTAAATCCTGTATATCCTGTATAACCTGTTTCACCTTGAAGACCTGTATCACCAGTTGGTCCTGTAGCGCCTGTTTCAAAAGCTTCACCTGAAGGTCCAGTATAACCAGTATAACCTGTTGAACCAGTATAACCTGTATAACCAATATATTCTTTTGTTAAAATATATTTCTTTTCACAACATTCTGAACATTTTTTATTTTTGGTGCATTTACAATGCTTCGTATATTTTTTAAGATTACTACTTAAAACAGTATCTAACATTATATCATTTTTATTTAATTTTTTAACTTCACATTCACTATCTGAAGAAGAAGATGATGAAGAAGAAGAAGAAGATGATGAAGAGGAAGAAGAAGTAGAATCAGTTGAATAAGAACGTTTTCTATTTTTTTTAGTAATTTTGCCCATAATTTATTATTTATAATGCGAATTCTAATTATAAATAATAAAAAAAATAATTAAAAATAAATTATATATATCTAAATTAGATGTTTATGATGAAAATAAAAAAAATATATAATATTTATTTTTTAATTATTTTTATAATTATACTTTTTTTATTTTATATATTTTATAATAATGATGCTAAAGAATATTATTGTAATAAAATACCTTCTATAAATAATTTTGGTGCTCAAAATAATAAAGACGTTGATTTAACTTATGGACCTCAAGATAATATTAAAAATAATAATTGCGATAAATATTGGAAAGAATTCCCTAATGAATATAATACAGACTTCTTAGAAGATATCCCATTAGACCGTAATAGTGCTTATAATCAATTGCCTTCCACAGCTCAATTCGGAAATAATTCTTATAGTATGGGTCTTATTGACTATAATAAACTTATACCATTAGTTAATGATAATAATAATAAAGATTTTAAATATATAACTATTTTAGACGAAGAGTATAGTGAAGAGTTAAAAGACCCAGTAAATGGCGAAAGTGATATAAAATATGATTATGAATTAAAATATGATTTATATGCATTAAATAAAAAAACTTGGATACATCGTGCTAAAGAATTTGACCCAACTAAAAAAAATGTATTAAAATATGATAAAATAAAAAGTCCGATTGAAGATGTTAACAAATTAAATGATCTTTTTATAAACCGTCTTAATGATAAACAAAAATCTATTTTATCTAATCAAGAACTAATTACTTTTGGTACAACAAACTTTTATATTTATAAATATGCTATTCAATCCATTCAATATTCTAAAAAAAATAAATCAAGTAAAGAAGTACAAAAATTATATACTATCAAAGTTGTTATATTCCGCGAAAATGATATTTATACTCCAACTATTTTTTATCGTGGTCTTGTTTCATCAAATATTTTTGGTAAAGATTATAAAATATATAATGCTACATACATTGGTTCTAATGAATCGTCAAATTATTTAATGAATGAAAGTGCTGGATTGCGTGCATCTGGTGAAAAATATTATATGTTAAATTCTAATTATAGACATGATGATGAAGATTATTATCGTGATGTTAATAAAGAAGTTGCAAAACGAAAAGATTATTTAAAACAATTTGATGTAAAGGAAGCATATGCGTGTTTTAATACTGATTTTAAAGTTTATTTAAATCCAACAACTAAAAGTAATATTATATTGCCATACTTATCAAGACAACAATGTGAAGCACCATATGATTTTTATGGGCGTGTTAAACCTAAAGGTATTTTTGATAAACCGTGTAAAAGCGACGATGAATGTCCTTTTTTTAAAGCAAATAAAAATTATCCAAATAATCGCGGTAAATGTTTATCAAATGGACAATGCGAACTTCCTGTAAATATGATACCAATTGGTTATCACTTTTTTGTTCCTCATCCAGATTATGAACCAATGTGTTATAATTGTGATTCTAAAAGTAGTTGGAATTCATCAACAAAATTAAATACATGTTGTGATACACAATTTCATAAAAAAATGGAAAGTAAAAATAACAATCATAAATATACTTTTTTAAATTCTCCAGATTATGCATTTACAGGTGATATTGAAGAACGAAGCAATCATTATAATCATCTTCATAATGTAATGTATCCAAATCAAAATAATAAAATTGTTGTTAAAAAAATAAAATAATTATAAAAAAAATATAAAAAATGATTTATATTTAAAAGTAAAGTAATAAAAGTATATAATTTAAATAAAAAGGATTATTTAAATTATTTAAAATGAGTAATTTAAAAAAAACAAATAAAAGTATTAAACTTCTTACTACTAAAGAAGAATTAATCAATCAAATTGTTGATAAAATTGAAAATAATAACAAAGAAGATATAAATAAATTTTCACTATTTTTACTTGAAAATATGCGAGATCATAGTGAACGTTATCTTCGTGGTCGTGTTTCACATTTTTATGATAAAACATATCCTCATAATTATTCTGATAAAGATGTAAATCACCTTCGTTTTATAAATCAAAATCATTATGGTATGATTGTTCACGATTATTTCCCATCAAGACAATCCAAAAAGAATTATCATGGACAACGAGGTATGTTAAAGTTAATAGTAGATGCATCAGTTGCGGAAGATTTTTATACTATTTTGGTTAAAAAGAAATTTATTGTGATTAAAACAAAAATTAATCTAACACTAAGTCGTGAAACAAATATGGAAAGTGATGAAGTTGAATTAGAATGGAAAAATTGCGAAAATGATAGTTTAGAAAAAATAGCTGTTAAATCTATTTGGTATAATCCAAAAGAAGCTCCAACTGAAGATGAACCTGTATTAGAAATGTTTCACGAAACTCTTGCTGAATATTATAAATTAAATGATATGAGAATGTATACAAAAAGCCATTTTTTCTACCACTTTACAATTATTGATAATCAAGAAACAAGTAATGACTTTATTGTAAGAATGTATGATTTACTTATTAAATATTATGGTAAATTTGAAAATAAAACATATAAAGATGAATGTGATTGCATTTATTTAAACGCATATGTACCAATATATGCTGATGAAAATGATATTCCAATTAACGAAGTTGATACAAATGGTTTCTTTTGTTCAAATGCATTAAAAAAGAAAAATGAAAATTAGATTTATTTGTGTAAAAAATAATTTCCATTTTTACGACAATATGGACATTTTTTTATATAATTTGATTTAAAATATTTTGATAAACATTTTATATGAAATATTCCAACACAACATTCACATTTTACTAAATAATTATTTCCAATTTCTACTTCATTTATACATTCATAACATATATTACAACTTTCTTTATTATTTTTATATTTGTTAATAATTATACTATATTTATTATCAATATCATTTGATAAAAGCATATTAAACATTTTTGGAATAAATGGTGTATATGGTATATTTTCATAAATTAATAATTCTATAACATTTTTAAGATTATTCTTAATAGCATAATATAACGCACTTTTTTTAATATCATTTAATTGATAAATATTTATATTTTTATATTCTTTTAATTTCAATATTTGAAGAGCACGTTCTTCATTACTATTTTTACAACATAATATAAATGGAGTATTATTTGAAACATCTGTTATATTTAAAGTTTCTTCTGGAATATCAGGTATATTTAATATTATTTTAATAACTGGATCCATATTTTTTAAACATGCATAAGATAAAGCATTATAAGGAGGATCTTTATAAAAAGATATTTTATGATTATTTAATTCATACATTTTTAAGGCAACATTTGTTAAACCACTTTTACAAGCATAAAAAAATGGCGAATCCGCATCATTATTATTTTTTAAATCCACATTTTTATTTTTTAATATTTCTAAAGCATTTTCTTCTAATCCATTACTACAAACAACTTCTAAAATAGTAAAATGGTTATCTTTTTCTGATATATTTATATCAATATTTTTATATTTTAACAATTTGGATAAAGCATGTGGTATTTTATGAATTGCGCACCAAAATAATGGATTATTAACATTAACATTTAAATATTCTACATTTAATTTATAATTTTCTAAAATTTTATGAATAACTTCATACATATTATTTTTACAAGCATATCCTAAAGCAGTTTCAATAATATGATTATATTTTTCATTTTTTTTATTTTGAACAATATATTTTTTAAATTGAATATGAGATAATATTTGTAAAGCTTGATTATTTAATTGATTTTTACAACATATTATTAATAAATGTTCATTATTTTGATTAAAAATATTTATTTGAATATCTTTATGAGATAATAAACATTTACTACTTTCAATTAAAGAATTTTCACAACATATTAATAAAGGGGTTTCTTCAGCTTTATTTTTAATATTGATATCTATATTTTCAAAAAAAGTTAATAAATGATAAACTAATTTGTCCATTTTTTTCATACATGCTAATATTAAAATATTACTATTATCATATTTTTTATAACTTGTATGTTTTGATGAAGAAAAATATGAAAATAAATGTTTTTTATCTATATCATTTTCTATATTATCGTCTTCTTCACTTACATATTCTTCTATATTACTTACACACTTATAATTATCTATATTATTATTTAATTCATTAATATGTTCAATAATTCTTTCAGGTTGATTTTCTGTAATATGGTTTTCTAATAATTGTGGTACATTCATATTTCCACTAAAGAATATAGTTTGAATATTTGGATTATTTAAATTTAAATTTTCTCTACTTGTTTTACCATTTTTATCAACAATTACTCTTTCTACATGTCGGTTACTGTGATATATAATTTCATTTCGTTGAATATCTACACTTTCATTTAATAAAATTATATTTCCACTATTAGTATTATTTTCTTCTACTTCATATTCATCATTTTCATCATCTTCATCAGAAGACCTTTCAGAACCTGATGTAGATGAGCTTCTTGAAGACGAATAGTCCGAAGAAGATACTGAAGAAGATGAAAAAGAAGATAATATAGAAGATTCAGAAGATGATGAAGAAGATAATATAAATGATTTATTGTGTGTATTAATATGATCTTTATTATTTATTTTTTCCAATGTATCATTTAATAAATATGCTTCTTCAATATTTGATAAATGTAAATTTTTTTGATAAATATTATTTTTAATACTTTTAATTAAATTTCTTTCATATTTTTTATAATTATATTTATAATTTATATCAAAATATGGTGAATCTAATAATAATATAATATCATTTTCACTAAAAAGTTCATGAATAATAGATTGATGTAAATGTGAATTAAATAAATCTTTTAAATTTATTTCATCATTATTTTTTAAAAAATGTAATAAATGAAAATAATGTGTTAATACATAAATATTTTTTTTTTTATATTCATCGCGTTTAAAAAAATCACACATTTTTATAACAATTTATTTATAAAGTCTATAATATTTTTATTATTAAATCGCATTTTAATTAAATTATTTTAACTAATTATATATTTTTTATAAAATAATTATTTTATAAAAAAACACTTTTAACAAAAATAGGAATTATTTTTAAATTAAAAGACGCAATGTTAAAATATTACATTTATAAAAAAATATGATATATATAATTAAGTTTAACATAAATGGTAATAAAATAATACTATAAATATTATTTTTAAAGAAAATATTATAATTTTGCCTTTACAGAAATTTACATTTATGTAATTATTTAATTAAAAATTACATAAATGTAAATTTTGTAAATTTTGCTAAAATGGTAAATTTAAAAATTACATAAAA
>JACCDX010952641.1_pt1 | contig 23633 bp, 24 predicted proteins | sample 7449681 | NCBI WGS metagenome assembly JACCDX01 (sample SAMN15323450, study PRJNA562643) | freshwater metagenome | isolation source: river surface water | place: USA:Blue River Watershed | collected 2017-08-18
AGTTAGTTCAAATTTCACGCCGAGCTAAAGCCAGAAAAGCACCGATTCCAATCATCGTGCCTCCTGATAAACGGTTCATTAATTTCGCTCGAGCTGTGCGAGCAATATCGGACTTCATTAATCGATGAGCCGCGAATACTGCAAAGATATCAACCAGTGTATTGAGTGCAACGCATACACATCCAAGTAAAACAATGTATAATTTGGCTATGAAATGTTCGATTCGTCGTCTTCTCTTTGTCTGCATTTTGCTAGTAGCGATTCCATTCCAAGGTATCGCTTCTACGCTTATGTTTGCATGCGAGATGAGTCATGGATTGATCGTCTCGGATCACACTCATGATTTTCAAGTCACGCCTCATGATCATCCAGACTCAGCTCAAGAGGCGCATTTATCATCTGATGACCATGCTCCATCAGATTTGATTAAGGCTAGTTTGGATGTTGAACATCATTCCTCTAGTTCTGACCCACATAAAAATCATCTCAAGCACAATACATGCGGATCAAGCACGGCTTCTGGTGCGATTGCACATCCTGTGCAGTTATTAGCAATTTCGGTTACTAATAGTTCCGAATTTACTTACATTTCATCCCTACATCTGCCACCCGTCCTGGCTGGCTTAGATCGCCCCCCTCGGCAGACTCTCGCTTAGCGACGCAACCTTTAGTGGTTTAGTGCGTTTTCTCGCTCTGCTAATACCAATTAGGTTCGTTGCGACCATTCTGTAATTCCGTATTTTTCTTACGGATCACTGATTGTTCTCACACGAGGGTTTCATGTCTTTACACTTTGTCTTTAGGGCTATTCCAGTAGCCATTCTTGCTGCTTTTGCCGTTACCGTCGTGATGGCACAGCCAGTAGTCGATGCCAATATCGTAAGTAACCGGGGTGACCAGAACTTCGCTCAGGTTCAGTACAAATCGGCATTTTCTGACTATGTTCCGTATTCAGAACAAACAATTGAATCTTGGCGTCAAGCAAACGATACCGTTGGTGAAATAGGAGGCTGGCGAACTTATGCCAAAGAAGCTCGACTGCCGGATGCTTCTGCAGATCAACGGCAATTAAATACTTCTTCTCTTGATCATTCAGATACAAAAGAGGTTAAGTGATGAGGCAAATTAATTGGGTAAAACGCTTTCGTCTTGTTAGTACGTTGGTTTCTATTACTGTCCTAACTGGTTGCGCAAGCGTCAATTTTGATCGCTCAATAAGTCAAACAAATGAAAATATTCCAGGCTTTACTCAAGGAAAGCTGGAACTTGCTTTGACGGAAGAGCAACACATCGCTCGTAAACAAAGTACGCAGGAACTGCTTCAGCGAGAGCTTGGTCAAGGAGAGGCTGTACAGTTGGCGCTGCTAAATAGCCCTGCAATGCAAACACTTCTCGCGGATAACTGGAGTTTTGCAGCAAAAGCTGCGCAGTCTGGGCGTATATCGAACCCAGTCTTCATGTTTGAGCGCATGTCTTATCCAAACGAGCTTGAGCTGGTTCGGATGATTAGTTTTGGATTGTTAGATGTTTTAACGCTGCCACAGCGATATGGAATTGCTGAAAAGCAACTTGAACAAGCTCAAACAAAACTTGTCGCGGATGTTGTCGATGAGATCACCCGCGTCAGACAATCATGGGTGAGGGCCGTAGCGGCACAGCAAACTTTGATTTACGCCAGACAGGTAAATGAGGTGGCAAAGGTCAGCGCTGAGCTTGCTCGCCGACTGCAATCGGTTGGGAATTTCACAAAAATTCAACGCGCAAGGCAACAGGCATTTTATGCTGATTCTGCGACGCAATTAGCGATTGCTGAGCATGCAGTGACCGCATCGAGAGAGGCGTTAATTAGGACGCTTGGTCTCACTTTTGATCAGGCCCAGAAGCTAAGGCTACCAGAGCGGCTTCCAAATTTACCAAAAATGCCACTGAGTCCGCAGGAAGTTAGTCAATCCGTTAGCTCGAATCGTATCGATATCAAACTTGCACAATCTGGACTTGAAGTTGCTATGAAAAAGCAAGGACTAAACAATGTCACAAGTTTTACAGATATTGAGCTGGGTTTGAGAAATAAGAATGTATACGACAACGAAACCGGATCCAATACTCCTGGGCGTGGATATGAAGTCAGCATCAGATTGCCGATATTCGACTGGGGTGATATGCAGCGTGACGCGATGAATGCTCAAACATTGGCTGCGGTAAATCGTCTGGAATCTGCATATCGTGTAACTGAATCCAGTTTGAGAGAAAACTATTCTGCATACCGTACGAACTTCGATATTGCAAAGCACTATCGAAAAGAAGTTGTTCCCCTTCGTAAAGTGATTTCAGAAGAAAATCAGCTGCGTTACAACGGGATGATGATTGGTGTGTTTGAGCTATTAGCTGATGCGAAAGATATGGTCAATAGCGTGATGCTTTCAATCAATGCCGATCAGCAGTTTTGGTTAGCTGATGCTGCTATGCAAGCCACGCTTCTTGGGCGACCAACAGCAACCACAAGTGACAGTATCAAGACTCAGGTTAGTGGAGGTTCTAGTGATGCGGTCCATTAATAAGTTGTCTGAAACTAAAGATATAGAAAAGGATTTAAAAATGAGTTCTCGAAGGCACTTCATACAATCTGCAGGGCTTGCCGGAGGAGCTGTTGCTATGGCGGCAGTCGGTCGAGTTGCTATGGCAGCGATTCCTGAGCCTGTCATTCAAAAGAATCCACAGACGATGCCTCCATTGATTCCTGAAACAGGGATTCCTTATAACCCGGTTGTGACCTTGAATGGTTGGACACTTCCGTGGCGCATGAATAATGGTGTTAAAGAATTCCACCTAGTTGCTGAGCCGGTGGTGCGTGAAATGGCACCTGGGTTTAAGGCGCATTTATGGGGATACAACGGACAATCGCCAGGCCCGACGATCGAAGTAGTTGAAGGTGACCGTGTTCGAATTTTTGTCACAAATAAACTGCCAGAACACACTAGTATCCATTGGCATGGGCAACGTTTGCCTAATGGTATGGATGGTGTTGCTGGTTTAACGCAAAAAGCAATTCCATCCGGTAAAACGTTTGTCTATGAGTTTGAGGCAAGGCGTCCAGGTACTTTTATGTACCACCCGCATGCTGATGAAATGACACAGATGGCGATGGGTATGATGGGGAGTTGGATCACGCATCCAAAGGGGGATCATCCCATCATTGATAAGGTTGATCGGGATTTCATTTTTTTGTTGAGTTCCTTCGACATTGATCCTGGCAGCTATACCCCCAAGATTATGACCATGCTTGACTTCAACATTTGGAGCTGGAACAGCCGCGTTTTTCCAGGGATTGAATCCTTAAATGTTCGATTAAACGATAAGGTGCGGATACGTGTGGGTAATCTGACCATGACAAACCACCCGATCCATATTCATGGCCATGAATTTGAGGTTACAGGGACAGATGGTGGCCCTGTACCAAAAACGGCCCGTTGGCCGGAAGTAACAACCGATATTGGCGTTGGTCAGATGCGACAGATTGAGTTTGTGGCGGATGAGCTTGGTGACTGGGCGTTTCATTGTCATAAAAGTCATCACACGATGAATGCGATGGGACACACGCCACCAACGATGATTGGTGTCGATCATCGTGGAATCTCGCAAAAAATTTCAAAATTGATCCCAGACTATATGGTGATGGGTGAAAGAGGCATGGCCGACATGGCAGAGATGGAAATGCCACTGCCTGATAACACGATACCGATGATGACAGGTCAGGGGCCATTCGGTAGTGTAGAAATGGGCGGCATGTTTAGCGTTTTAAAGGTGCGCTCTGATCAGCCTGCTGGTGACTATAAAGATCCGGGTTGGTTTAAGCATCCACCAGGCACAGTTGCGAGTCAATACGTAGGTCCAGTTCAAGAGCCTAAAAGAGCAAAAACATCTGGTGGACAATCCATGCCAAGGGTTAAACCAGCAATTAAAGACACCGAGGTTCAAGTACGTAAGCCTACGAATCGCTCTGACCACTCAAGTCACTAATTTCACAAATTCACTAGACACAAATTTTGCTAAGGATAAAAAATGTTTGATCACTTTAAAAAAATTCGATTGATATTAATGATTAGCTTATTAGGTTTTGCAGGTTCGAGTTGGGCTGCAGGAAACCATGCGGGTGCTCATTCTCATGGGGCAGATAACGCTGCGATTGGTCAGCCAGGGCAAGCTTCTCAAGTGACGAGGACGGTACAGATTGAGATGTCCGATTCAATGACATTTAGCCCCTCCAGTATCTCGGTCAAAGCGGGTGAAACAATCAAATTCGTCCTGACCAATAGTGGCAAAGTGAAACATGAGTTTGTTCTTGGTACAGAGAAGGATCTCAAGGATCACTATCAGCAAATGCTGAAATTTCCCGAGATGGAACATGATGATCCCAACATGGTGTCGGTTGGGCCGGGCAAGTCGGGCACCGTGATGTGGAAATTCACAACTTCAGGAACGGTTGATTTTGCTTGTCTCTTGCCTGGACATTATGACGCTGGAATGAAGGGATCTGTTCGAGTTGGTACAGCGAAGTAAATATAATTTTAGAGAGATCATGATGCAAAAAAATATGAATGCTTTACGTCGTGGATTGCTTTTATCAGCTCTTGTAAGCGTTTTTCCTCGGGTATGGGCAGCGCCGGTACAGGTGATGGAAGTTTGGAAAGGTCCAAGTTGTGGGTGTTGTCAGGATTGGATCAATATTATCCAAAAAGCAGGATTCAAAGTGATTGTGCATGACACTGGCAATACCGATGCTCGCGCTAAGAGTGGAATACCTGTTGAGTTAGGATCGTGCCACACAGCACTGATTGGAGGTTATGCCATTGAGGGGCATGTACCCGTTCGTGAGATTCAGAGATTGCTCTCAGAGAAGCCAGATGCAATTGGTTTGGCAGTACCCGGTATGCCAATAGGATCACCTGGTATGGATGGAGTCGCTTACGGAAACCAATCTCAATCATACGCCGTACTACTCATCAAGAAAGATGGTGGTACGAATGTATATCAAAAATATATATAAAGGAGTGTAAGTTAATGGATAAGAATAGAGGTACTTTAGTTTCAATCTTCTTGGGAACATTGGTCGTGATTTCAACGCCCGCAATTTCTCAAGTTAACGAAATGACAAATGGCATTGTTAGAAAGATTGATATAGAAAACTCAAAAATCACGATTAAACATGAAGAAATTAAAAACCTTGATATGCCACCAATGACGATGGTGTTTCAGGTCAAGAATAAGGCGTTGCTAGACAAGATTCAAGTCGGTGAAACAGTGAAGTTCACCGTTATTCAAGAAGGCGGAAAAATAGTTGTAACGGATCTTAAACCCGCCCCTCAGTGATATTAATTTCAGTGGTGACTTTGATGCCGCTATTCTCATTCAATTTATAGGAAATTATCATGAAAAACTTAAATTCATTCGTCGTGGCCAGTCTTATCGCGGTTTCGTCATCTGCAGTGATGGCTCAAGCAAAAGATGAACATGCAGGTCATCATCCAGAACCAGCATCGCCAGCAGCAACAGCAACACCAAAAGCAAATATGCCATCCAATCAAGTGTCACAAGACATGATGAAAAAAATGGATGAGCAAATGAAGGCCATGCAGGAAATTCATCAAAAAATGATCAATTCAAAAACGCCTGAAGAGCGTAGCGCAATCATGACAGAGAATATGAAAGCCATGCAGACTGGAATGTCAATGATGCGTGATGCTGGAATGATGGGAATGCCAATGAAAGATGGTATGCCAATGAAGGATGGCATGTCGATGAAGAATGGTATGCCAATGAAGGACGGCATGCCGATGATGGAAGGGATGCACATGCAACATCAAATGATGCAGAAACGTATGGAAATGATGACAAACATAATGCAGATGATGATGGATCAAATGAGTAATTCCAAGAGTAAATAAGATCAGATAGTTTTAACCGTTTATTTATCTAAGAATGGGCCAAAACCATGAATATTCATAACCACACCTCGACTGAGCAAACCAGTATCAAATCCTTTTGGCGTCGCCCTGTAGGTATAGCATTACTTATGGCGATACTGATTCTGGCGTTATATGCACTTAGAGAGCACGGCGGGCATATTTTTGGTTATTGGCCCTATCTCATATTGTTAGCTTGCCCACTCATGCATCTCATGCATGGTCACGGTGGACATAATCATGCTTCACATCAAAATCAATCAACAGACGAAAATAAAAAAGGACTTTGAAATGAATAAAATTAATTTAAATGTTGCTGGCATGACTTGCGGATCATGCGTCAAGCACGTAACTAAGGCTCTTGAATACTTTGATGGCGTCACTGATATTGATGTGGATTTACAAAATGGAAAAGTGCATTTACAGCGTTCTAAACCGCAGTCAGATGATCTGATTCTAGCGCTTAATGAAGAGGGCTATCCGGCGTCAGTCGATATCGATAGCAGCGTAAAAGCACCACAAAAAAAATCTGATGGTTGTTGCTGCGGGTAAGTTGGACAAACAACATTGAGAGAAAAACATTGATTAATAGCAACTTAGAATTGATTTTAATGAGTGTCAAATAAGCAAGGATCTATCAATGAGCATTCAGAATGGAACTCATAGCCATGAACATCACCATGCACATAATCATGGTGATATGCATCATATGCATACCTCTGCTGATGATTCCATAAAGGATCCCGTTTGCGGCATGGCAGTTAAGAATCAGTCGAAATACAGCTTTTCATTCAAGGATGTCATGTATTATTTTTGCAGCAGTGGTTGCAAAGATAAATTTTCTAGATCACCTGAAGAGTATCTCGCTGAAAGCTTGAAAGATTCTCCAGTTTCTGTTCCAAAGGCAGGCACAATCTATACCTGTCCGATGCATCCACAAATCAGGCAGGATCATCCTGGGAACTGTCCAATTTGCGGCATGACCTTGGAGCCTTTGTTACCTGAGTTGGAGGAAGAGGAAAATCCGGAATTAGTCGATTTTCAAAGACGTTTCTGGTGGACATTGCCATTAACAATCATTGTCACCCCACTTGCAATGTTCGGTCACAAGTTGAATTTATTTGAATCCCATATTCAAACTTGGGTAGAGATGGTTTTGTCTATCCCAATTGTTTTATGGGCGGGCTGGCCGTTCTTTTATCGAGGCTGGCAGTCTGTTGTTAATCGAAGCCCCAATATGTGGACACTGATCGGTCTTGGAACGGGCGCTGCGTTTTTGTATAGCGTAATAGCAACTGTGGCGCCTCAACTATTCCCTTCGTCATTTATGTCGATGGGGCGAATTGGGGTTTATTTCGAGGCCGCTGCCGTCATTATCTCTCTTACATTGCTGGGCCAGGTTTTAGAACTCAAAGCACGCTCTCAAACATCCGCTGCGATAAAATCTCTATTAGGATTGGCACCAAAGACAGCAAGAAGGCTTAAGTCAGATGGGACAGACGAAGATATTCCTTTAGCTAATGTTCATGTTGGGGATTTACTGAGGGTGCGTCCGGGCGAAAAAGTGCCAGTAGATGGGATCGTAACTGAGGGATCAAGTGCGTTGGATGAATCAATGCTGACAGGTGAACCCTTGCCAGTCAGTAAGCGCACTGGAGATAAAGTTATTGGCGCCACGATGAATACAAATGGTGCGTTAGTCATTAAAGCTGAACGAGTTGGCTCAGCGACAATGTTGGCACAAATTGTTCAAATGGTTGCTCAAGCCCAACGCTCCAGGGCACCGATGCAGCGAATGGCCGATATTGTTGCGGGTTACTTCGTTGTAACTGTTGTGGCAATCGCAGTCTTGACCTTTTTTATTTGGGGATTTTTCGGCCCCGAGCCAAGCTGGGTCTTTGGCCTAATTAATGCTGTATCAGTATTGATCATTGCCTGCCCTTGCGCTTTAGGCCTTGCTACTCCAATGTCCATCATGGTCGCCACAGGCAAAGGTGCAACAAAAGGGATTTTGTTTCGCGATGCGGCTGCAATTGAAAATTTACGCAAAATTAATACGCTAATTATTGATAAGACGGGCACTCTGACTGAGGGCAAACCAATTTTTGATAAAGTGATTGCAGCTCCCGGATTTACTGATGACGAGATCTTAAGATTGGCAGCAAGTTTGGATCAGGGTAGTGAGCATCCACTCGCAAATGCGATTGTTCGTGCCGCAAGAGATCGAAATCTTTCGCTTGTAAATCCCGAAAACTTTGAATCTAGCTCCGGCATCGGAGTCCAAGGTAGTGTTGATGCGCGTCACTTGGTTCTTGGCAATACGGCGTTAATGGATAAGTTAGGTGTATCTGTCGATAGTCTAAAGTCTCAGGCAGAGGAGTTACGATCCGAAGGCGCGAGCGTTATGCATTTGGCGATTGATGGAAAGCTCGCCGGTTTGTTGGCAGTATCTGATCCCATCAAGGCTACTACCGCTGAGGCGTTACAGACGCTAAGGGATGCAGGTTTGCGAATTGTGATGGCAACGGGAGATGGTCTAACCACTGCCAAATCGGTAGGTAAGCGTCTCGGTATCGATGAAGTGTATGGTGAAGTTAAGCCAGCGGATAAATTGGAGTTAGTTAGCCGATTACAAAATGAAGGTCGAATTGTTGCGATGGCTGGCGATGGCATCAATGACGCACCGGCATTGGCAAAAGCCAATGTTGGCATTGCCATGGGTACAGGCACTGATGTCGCCATGAATAGCGCTCAAGTTACTTTAGTGAAAGGTGATCTTAGAGGCATCGCTTTTGCAAGGACCCTTTCTGATAATACAGTGGGGAACATGAAGCAAAATTTGGTTTTTGCTTTTTTGTATAACGCATTAGGCATTCCTGTCGCTGCGGGCCTACTTTATCCTTTGACGGGATGGTTGCTTTCCCCGTTGATTGCAGCACTTGCAATGAGCCTAAGTTCAGCCTCAGTGATTACAAATGCATTACGTTTAAGAAGGGGAGCGTAGTGGATAAGTCGTTTCATCGTTTCACAGAATTGTTCGAGCAGCTTGGCTTGCAGTCTGATCCTGTCAGTATTAAACAATTTATTGCTAAGCATTCGCCGCTAAGCGCTGCAGTTTCATTAGAAAATGCAAGTTTCTGGACGAAAGCACAATCAACATTCATTCGTGAGCAATTACTTTTGGATGCTGATTGGGCGGAGATCATAGATCAATTAAACAAAGATTTACGCTGAGTCATCATGTCCCAGAGCCCTTCAAGTGGATCGTCGTCGAATGAAATTGCTCTAACCAATCACGCAGACTTAAGCGTCGTTCAGTTAAGTTGGTTGGCTGCAGCCGTATTTGTTGTTTCGGCCGGATATGGTGCATTGATGCCTTTGATTCCCGATTGGCTGCGGTCTTTAATGAGTGATGCAGATCCACAGGTGCTCTCTCGTCATGTTGGTTACCTCAGCGGCATCTATACCGCTGGGATTCTCATGGGTGCCCCGCTATGGGGTGTTCTAGCTGATAGGTTAGGACGTACTCGCGTGTTATTAGTTGGCATGGTCGGCTACGTAGCGAGCCTTCTTTTTTTACTTCGACCCGATTCAATTGGAGTAGTAGGTATCTATGTTCTACGCGGAGCTACAGGATTCTTCGTGGCCGCTGTTGTTCCTGTGGTGCCAGCTCTAGTCGCTCAGTACACGCCGAAAGCATTACGAGCTAAACGCTTTGCTTGGCTGGGTGCTATGTCTTTACTTGGATTCCTGTTCGGGCCTGGCCTTAATGCTATTGCGGATCGTTTTGTTGGTTTGAGTCTATTTAACGAACCCCTGAATGGATCATCGACCAATATCGTGATCGGACTTTCAGCTGCGCTAGGTGCGTTGATGATGTTAGGTTTAGCAATTAACCTTCCCACACATACGACTATTCAAGACACGGAAATGGGGGCTGCTGATGAACCAGCTATGCGTCAATCTCTTACACTTTGGCTGCTCAATGGCGTAGTTATGTTTGTACTGGCTGGTTTTGAGCTTGGTATCCTGCTGCAGAGTCAACGACACCCTGATCTCACTTCTCGTGACGTGTCGTTGATGTTCGCAGAATGTAGTCTTGTGATGTTGAGCGTGAACGCTCTTTTATTCTTCACTGGCTTGCTTGAGCGTGTTGATTCACGCCGTGTGCTGGTTGCAGGCATGACCCTGGGTATCGCGGGACTCATAGTAATGGCGTTTCATACTAATCAGACTTGGATGTATTTAGGCGTGAGCCTCACGGCGGCGGGCACCGGTATCGTACTGCCAACTGTCGCCTATCTTGCGGCGGGTTCTGCTCGTCCTCGGCTCGGAACAGCGATGGGCGGCCTTGCCGCGGCAGCAGGTTTCGGACAAACGTTGGGATCGGCTGTTGCCGGATGGATGTTTGGCACCGTCATGCAAATCAGCTTCGTGTGGCTCTCCATCCCTTTAATAGCCACTCTTACTATCTTGTTGATTCCTTCGCTCTGGTGGCCAGCAAATCCGCTTTTGCTCACGGCTTCCTCTTCTCCAACAATAACAGCATCGAAACCATGAGGCTCCCCATGATGATTCAGTTTCTAGGTATTTCGCTTTTCGCAAAACATGCCTAGGACGAGCTGTTTTGAGCGAATGGTAGCAATTACGCTGATTTTCTCGGAATCCACGTTTTCACTATTTGCATCTCGTCTTAATTCGTCCTGGCACACGCTTATGGTGAGAAGGATATTGATGATGTTTGACCTGAAACCATGTTCGTCATGAGTTAAGGTATAAATAGTTTGTTTGCGAGGTCCATTTCGAGTCAATATAGATAAATTTCAATCCACACTCTTAGCGAGTCTAATGCGTTTGAAATGCAATGATCTTCATGCCAACAAGAGCCATAGTTACACTTAACACATCTCAACTTAATGGACGAATTCCGTTAACTAACCTAAGCCAGATAGCGGCCATACCCGTGGAGATGCCACCGTATATGGCATAAGTTCTACCACTTGCAGTTGGATGCTGTGTGAGCAACCATACAAACGATTCTAAAGATATTGCAGCGGGAATCAACAACCACGGGGTGCGATTATTATTTAATTATTTAATACAAGCCAAGGAAGGTAACAGCCAATAATTTCTGCAATAACAGTCAATGCAAATAGACCTAAAGTTTTTAAAAATTACATTTAAGCTAAATCTTAAATAGTGAATTTTTCTCATTTTTCAGACTAATTTTCTATCATTGATTCTCAGATTCTCATCGTTACTTGTGTGAGAATTTGTGGGTCCCATTTACATGGTTGAACTCAAGATTATTTGATCCCTGTTCGGCACGAGAAGCCTTTGATAGTTCTGTAAGAACTCCGCACTGATTGACTAGGCCTGTTCCAGAGCAATTCTTTCTCAAGTCAATGAGTTGTTTTTGTAAGTGTTTCAACTCTTTGATTCGCACGGCAACATGTTCGATATGTTCGTCAATCAATGCATTGACGTTCGAACAGTCTTCTGGAGGAAAATCTTTATACCTAAGCAAGGTTTTAATTTCTTCTAATGTCATATCCAGGCTCCGGCAGTGTCGGATAAATGACAGTCGATCTAAATGCTCTACGTTATAAACTCTGTAGTTCCCCATAGTTCGTACGGCTTCATGAAGCAAACCTTCTCGCTCATAGTATCGAATAGTTTCAACCTTGGTATGCGTGGCCTTGGCCAAGTCGCCGATTTTCATGATTTCACCATAAATAGTGCCAAGCTTAAGAATTGACATTTTCAAGCGTAAGAACTCACATTTTTTATTGTCCTTGACTCTGTAGTGACTTTAGGGTTTTTAATTTAACTCATACGGAGAAAAATATGAAGCCTGATGACAAATACCAACAAAGTTGCAACGATCTTGGTTGTGGAAACTGCTGCACCACTTTAGCTGCTGAACGAGGGTCAGACAGTGCTGATGTACCGATTACCGGGTTGCATCGATTTCAAATCTCTAATATGGATTGCGCTTCGGAAGAGTCGGAAATTCGCCGAGCTTTGAGAGATGTAGAAGGCATTCGAGGGTTACAGTTCAATTTAACTGCTCGACAATTGAATATTTCTGCTGATGCACAAGTGCTGGAGTTAGCACTGAGTGCTATACGAGACGCTGGCTTCAAGCCTGAGCCAATAGCTATTGATAAAGAGAAATTGGAAAGTAGTGCAGCGACAACAACAACTTTTTTTTGGAGATCATGGGGTAAGTTAATTTTGTCCTTGGTTCTTGCGATTATGGCAGAGGGGCTGGCATTTGCTTTGCCAGAGATTTTCCTTGCGAAGATTGCTGGAGTTGTGCTAGCTGCAACGGCTATTTTATTGGCAGGTTTTTCAGTATACGGCAAAGGTTTAGTGGCATTGCGTCAATTGCGTCTAAACATCAGTGCGTTGATGACAGTTGCTGTAACTGGCGCTTTTCTCATCGGTCAATGGCCAGAGGCTGCAATGGTGATGGCATTGTATTCACTTGCTGAGGCAATTGAAGCGCGGGCAGTAGATCGAGCACGCAATGCAATTAAGAGTTTGTTGGCACTTACACCGGAACAAGCCGAAGTTCGGCAAGATGATGGTAGTTGGTCTCGAATTGGGATCAGCACAGTTACTGTAGGCTCAATTGTGCGTATTCGCCCAGGTGAGCGTGTTCCATTGGATGGAATCGTGACACTCGGTCAAAGTGCCATCGACCAGTCACCTGTGACCGGAGAGAGCCTTCCCGTGGAGAAAGCGCCGGGGAATGAAGTCTACTCTGGCACCATCAATCAAGCTGCAGGACTTGAAATTCGAGTCACGGCTCCCGCTTCTGACAGCACATTATCACGGATCGTCCATGCTGTTGAGCAAGCGCAGTCTTCACGCGCGCCGACCCAGCGCTTTGTCGATAGCTTTGCCGCAATATACACTCCGTCAGTTTTTGTTCTTGCTTTATCGATTGCTTTATTCATGCCATGGGTCACAGACTTGACGTGGTTGCAAGCTATTTACAAAGCCTTGGTCTTATTGGTGATCGCATGCCCTTGCGCGCTGGTGATCTCCACACCGGTGACTGTTGTGAGCGGGCTAGCTGCCGGAGCGCGGCGAGGCATTTTGATCAAGGGTGGTGTTTATTTAGAGCAAGCTCGTAAAATCAAGGCTGTTGCTCTTGACAAAACTGGGACCATCACGGAAGGCAAACCCAAGCTGGTTGCATTTGATGCACTAGTAAGGGACCTACCACGTCATCAATTGGAACAACTAGCAAAGAGTCTTGCTGTTCGCTCTGATCATCCAGTTTCAAAAGCCATTGCACAAGGACTTTCATCGAATGAGCAGGTTGTGGGCGATTTTCAAGCAGTGGCTGGACGTGGCGTGCAGGGCTTGGTTAATGGGCATCCATATGTGTTGGCAAATCATCGATGGATTGAAGAGCGGAGTCAATGTTCAGATCAATTAGAAGTACTACTTGCCTCTCATGAGAAGGCGGGATGTACCGTCACGATCTTAGCTGATCGAGATCGCGCTTTGGCTGTTTGTGCAGTAGCCGACACAATCAAGCAGTCATCAATCGAAGCGATTGCAGATATGAAGTCCCTAGGTTTGACACCGATAATGTTAACTGGCGACAACATTGCAACCGCTCACTTCGTTGGTTCTCAAGCAGGTATTTCAGAAATTCGAGGTAATCTTTTGCCGGAAGAAAAATTACAGGCGATTGGAGAGTTTCAACGTATCTATGGCTTAACGGCTATGACAGGTGATGGTATAAACGATGCTCCGGCACTTGCTAAGTCGGACATAGGATTTGCAATGGGAGCAGCTGGTACGCACACGGCTATGGAAGCGGCTGATGTTGTTGTCATGAATGATGATCTACGACGGTTACCCGAAACCATTCGACTTTCTAAGCGAACTCATGCCGTGCTGTGGCAAAACATTACTCTTGCATTAGGAATCAAAGGTATATTTTTGTTACTTGCAATCTTTGATGATGCATCCATGTGGATGGCAGTCTTCGCCGACATGGGAGCAAGCTTACTGGTTGTTGTTAATGGATTAAGACTCCTTCAAACAAAAAAATAATTGTTCATTGTTCATTACTTAAATGTAATGAATTTTTCATTTAATAATAGGTTTCATATTAAAAATCTTGATATAACTCTGAATTGGTGCAATTACTGTTATGATGAATTTGATGAAAAGATGCTTAATCATATTCGCGCTTGTGTTGTTGCCTCTGCAATTCAGTTGGGCAGCCGTTTCTGGCTATTGTCAGCACGAAACAGGTGTGACTGCTAAGCACTTTGGTCATCACAGCCATAATCATCAATCTTTCGACCCCCAAGAGTCGTCTAATGAGCCTGTGAAGTTGAGTAGTTTGGATCAAGATTGCGCAGTATGTCATTTCGGGTGTGCAGTTGCGCTTTTGGGTAATCTGACTACGTCCGCGAGCCTGTAAATAAATTTGTGTAAGTACCGACGGTCTATTAACCTCTCTCAGAGGAAATGACATGTTGAACACCACAATGGATCGTACCAAACTACAGGCACTTGCAGCTGAATTAGCGAAAGATATTAAAACCGAGGCGGATCTGAACGCCTTATCTCGAGAATTACTTAAATTAACTGTCGAAACAGCATTAAATGCCGAACTGACGGATCATCTCGGCTACGAGAAACACGGCAACAGTCGAGCAGCCAAAGGCAATGCCCGCAACGGCACCACCTCTAAAACGCTTAAAAGTCAGCACGGGGAAGTTGAAATCAGCACGCCTCGTGATCGTGATGGCTCATTTGAGCCTCAGTTGTTGCGAAAGAATCAGACCCGACTGACACAGATGGATGATCAGATCCTGACTCTGTATGCCAAAGGCTTAAGCACTCGGGAAATTGTCGATGCATTCAAGGAGATGTACGACGCTGACGTTTCTGCTGCTTTGATCTCCAAGGTGACCGATCGAGTGATTGACCAAATCACAGCTTGGCAATCCCGTCCACTCGATGCCGTCTACCCGATTGTTTATTTAGACTGCATCGTCATTAAGATTCGAGACAACATGCGGGTCATCAATAAAGCCATTTACCTCGCCCTTGGCGTGAACATGGACGGCCATAAGGATCTACTCGGACTTTGGATGTCAGATAATGAGGGAGCTAAATTCTGGGTCTCTGTACTTACGGAGCTAAAAACCAGAGGCGTGCAGGATATCCTGATCGCCTGCGTGGATGGATTAAAAGGCTTCCCTGATGCGATTGCTGTGGAATATCCGCAAACCAGGATTCAGCTTTGCATCGTACACATGGTGCGCAACAGTTTGAAGTATGTTTCCTGGAAAGATTACAAAGCCGTCACTGCCGACCTTAAACGAATCTATCAATCCGCTACAGAAGATCAAGCACTTGGCGAGTTAGATCACGTTGCACAGCAATGGGATGGAGCCTATCCTCAGATCTCGAAATCATGGAAGGCGCATTGGGCGAACTTGCGTACGATTTTTGAATACCCACCAGAGATTCGTAAGGCCATTTACACGACCAATGCCGTTGAATCACTCAATAGCGTCATTCGCGCCGCCACAAAACGACGAAAACTGTTCCCAAATGATGACTCGGCTCGAAAGGTGGTGTATCTTGCGATTGAACAGGCTTCGAGGAAATGGACTATGCCGATTCAAAATTGGAAAATGGCTTTGAATCGATTTGTGATTGAATTTGGCGATCGGGTTACCAATCACCAATGATTACTCCGTCAGCATTTACACAGAATAATTTACAGCCTCGGTTTGAACTAGAGAACGTAGAAACTAGCCTAGCCTTTTGGGCAGCCGTTTTCTATTGGCTTTCCGCTAATCCGGTCTTTGACCCATTGAAGATACATGGGCGCTGAAACGCCTGGGGTCGCGAAGTGTGTTTGCTCACCAGGTAGTTGAATGCGGCTCACGTTTGCGCCCATCGCACACATTTTCTTTTGGTATATCTCGTGCATGACTGGAGGCACCGTCGTATCTTTTGTGCCCCAGTAGATAATCACAGGTGCAGTGGGTTTGACAGGTTTGACGCTGCCATCAATAAACGCTTTGAGCCATGCGAGTGAGTTACTAGGCTCTGGCTTTACAAGCGACTGATATCGGTCGCCGTAGGCGTAATTAAAGGTATCCGCCATCACGTGGACACACTTATTACTTGATAACTTTTCGGCAATTTGTGCGCCGTCCTCGGTCAGTATATCTGTCAATTTAAGATTAGGATATGCGGCCTGAGTACCCCACAAGCCCATCATAAAATGGGTAAATAAGAAAACGTTCGGAACGTTGGCTGCGGTGAATTCTTTCATTAGTTTGTTCGCACCTGCTTCGTCGGCCGGAAGCATCGGAAGCACGGCAGCTAAGTCTTCCGGAGCCAGCGCGACGTATCCTAAGTACTGAAGGTTGTCGGCGACGGTTCCTTTTTGGGCTTGATAATCTAATAAACTTGCTGCCGCAATCGCTGCCCCACCACCTTGCGACCAGCCGTACAACACTGTCTTTTTGCCTGCACCCACTTCCTTCATCGAGCTTGCTGCTCTGGCGGAGTTGATGACATCTCTGCCATTCGTTCCTGCTACCGCATACTGATGTTTACCACCACCACCTAAGCCTTGGTAGTCTGTCGCGACGACGACATAACCCTCGTTAATAAACTCTTGGCCATTTGGAATTCCAAAATCGGTCCAAGAGTTTCCCTCCGGTAGAAAATACTGATTGAGTGCACGGGTTGGATCAATTATTTGTGATGGACCACAGTTTTGAGCAGAGCCCGTTGTGCCGTGCGCCCAAGCCATAATGGGTCGACCTTCCGCTGGCGCTGGGCCAACCGGTGCGATGATGAGGGCGGTAGCAATGGTTTTGCGGCCGCCCACATCAGACGAGATATAGGCGATTTTCCAGGCCTGTGCGCCTTTGAGCGACGTCGGGATTTGCTCCTTTTTAATCACTTCGCCCAAAGCGCCAGTCGGACTCATTTTCATGACTGATTCGTAAAATGGCGCGACAGGCGGCGATGCAAACGCACTTGCATACGAAACGCACATGCAAGACAAGATTAGTTTTTTGACGAGCGAAGTCATAGTGTTACCCCAGGTGTCCGACTTGAACAAAAATTCTACAGACTTCTTTGCTAAAAGGTTGGTGCAAACTCATGCATGACCTCAGGCCCAGAATTGCTTAATTTGTGGCGCTTCAGTTTTTGCTCGTTCGTAGCCTGTTCGTAACGCAACAGCAATTTGCTTTGGATCGAGTAGGTCAATACCCTTTGGCGTACCGGCAATCACCCACTTTACTTTTGTGCCAGTAGCTTTGATGTCTTCAATGTTTTGAGCGATAGGATGGGGAATCGTAGTGAGGATCGGGCCGGTTACACCGTCAGTTAACGTGATGACCAAAGCCCTCTTTGAGCCGGCGACTAGGTCCACATGGGCCGGGTTCGAACAAATACCCCCATCCATGACATAGCGCTGGCCTAGCAGCGTTGGGCCAGCAACTCCAGGTAAAGAGCTACTAGCGGCTGCGCCATGCGCTAAGGCGATGCCGTTCTTTCTCGCTGTTTGTTGCCCTACAACGATGCGCTCACCTGTATAGCAATCAATACCCGTCGTATACATCCGATTTGTCGGCCAATCTGTTTTGCTGTCGCCGGTTAAAAGTGCAGCGAGTCTTTCAAGGCGTTCACCATTTAGTTTATTGCTCGCTGCAAGCGCAGCATGACCGATTACTTTGCGCGTCGCAATACTTCCATCGGTTGCGCTCATGTTGATTTGAGCCGCCCTCAGCTGGCTGATATTGGGTTTGGCTACGGGCGCAATTTTGGCCAAAATCTCAGGAAACTTACCGAAGAAATCAAACTCAGTACGCAGACGATTAAATTCCCCAGACATTAAGGATGAACCAACGTAGGATCCAGCAGAGGTGCCCACAACCATTTCGGGCAGTTGGGCCATATTTAATCCCGCCTCAAAAAGGCCATGGAGAAACCCGCAATACCAAGCGATGTAATACTCCCCGCCGCCACCGAGCACCAATGTTCGGTCAAGTCCTTTGGCCAATGTTGAAACCGTGGGTTTGGTGGCAATCGGTATAACTAACCCATCGTCAACAAATAATTTGCTCGATATTTCATCTGCCCGCGCTTTTATGGCGGACTTTAGTGCCATTGATTGCGCTTGGACTGAGCCAACGGCTGCTCCGGAGGCGCCGGTCACGGCCACTGCGCTTGCAGCAGAGGTTTTTAAAAAATTCCGGCGTGAGGATTGCGCCATGTCAGCTCCCATTACGAGTCGCCCATTGTAGTTGAGGAGATGCGTTATTCCTCTAATAAGCTTCTGAGCATCCATGCAGTTTTTTCGTGCACATCGATGCGTTGAGTTAATACATCTGCCGTGGGCTGATCATTCGCAGCATCAACCACAGAAAATAATGTCCTGGCAGTTTTTGCGGTAGCCTCTTGCGCCTTCACCAAGTGCCGAATCATGTCTTCAGCTTTAGGTACACCGCTGATTTCTTTAATAGAGGATCGCTTTACAAACTCGCTGTATGTCCCGGGTGCTGGATAGCCCAAGGCACGAATTCTCTCTGCAATAACATCCAACGCTGCCCATTGTTCTGTGTATTGCGTCATGAACATCGTATGCAACGTATTGAACTGAGGACCCTTTACGTTCCAGTGGAAGTTATGGGTCATCATGTATAGCGTGTAGCTATCCGCGAGAAGATTGGAAAGGCCCTCAGCAATTTTCTTCCGGTTAGATTCGGAAATGCCAATATCGATCTCGATATTTTTGATTTTTTTGTTTGTCATACGTTTCACCTATTGGTTTATTTGATTAATTGAGCTACTGGTAAAAGTACTCGCTCTAAATTGTGCTGAAGTTATTCTCGCGTGTTTCGATTAATAGTTCAAGATAAATGAATTTATAGTTTCGATAGCCAACGCCAATTTCCTTTGCTCATCCTTGTTTTGGCTGTACGAGTCACTCTCCGTCTGGGATTAGCCCGGAATTAAACTGAGTCCAGGATGATTAACTGTCGATGCATCTATAGAATGAGCCTCAAGCGGTACAAATCGAACTTTTTTAAACGTACAAATTTATGCGCGACAAACAGACAATTATTGAAACTCTAGGCCTGCAGCCGCACCCCGAAGGTGGCTTTTATAAAGAGACGTATCGATCGAACATCGCGGTTAAGAGGTCGGGTGAAGAAGACAATAAAAGTGCTCTCACTAGTATTTACTACCTGCTTGACGGTAATGATTTCTCAGCTTGGCATCGAATTAAGTCGGACGAAACTTGGTACTTTCATCTCGGCTGCGACTTATGTATTTATTTTTTTGACGAACACAAATCACTCCAGACGGTCCAACTCGGACTGACAGCGAAACGTCTTCAAACTACCGTTCCTGCCAATACCTGGTTTGCAGCAAAGCCGACAAGCGAAAATGAATTCTGCCTTGTGAGCTGTGCTGTTGCACCCGGCTTCGAATTTAATGAATTTGAAATCGCGGAGCGTGAGGCGTTAACAAAGGAATTTGGAAAGTCAGCCGGAAACATCGAGATGATTCACAAGCTGACTCGAATCACTCAGGCGTGTAAAGTTTTTTGAGACGGTGTAGTTGGTAATCAACTCGATTCTTCAGCATACCCGTGATTGTCTCTGCATTTGGAGAGAAGTACCTCATTACGTCATCTTTTAGATTGTAGAGTGGCCAATTTGCTTGTCCCTCTAAATTTGGATTTCCAGTCTTTGCAAACTGTGCCCAACTAGCCGCCATTTTTTCAGATGTGGCAATATCCTGAGGATCGCTTTTATTAGTGCTTGGATAAAAATACATCGGCCAGGTACCTGTTCTGTTTTCAGCAATTGCTGCTTCGAGAGGTGCGCAACGATTTGCAGAGGTCTCAACGGCGGTGGTTGCTTGAGGGATTAAGCCGTAGCTGCCAAATACATAGCTGATATCGAATGCATGGGGCACCCCGGGATAGGCTGAACGAATGTTCTTGGTTAAATAGTCAAAGTAGTAGGCATATCCCGGTGCGACACCGTTCATACTATCTGCCAAAAATTTAGTGCTGGCACGAAACAACATATCGCCCATCACGGCAGCTGATACTGAGCACTGCTCAGCAATATCACCGTACAACTTGGTTAGAGTGTCTAAGTCTGCATGATAGGCCCTCGCAAGAGCCTCCATGGGAGGTTGATTAAACACGAAAAGGCTCGCATCCCACGAATTTGTGCCGATCATAAACGGTACTTTGGCCTGTCGGCGGGCAGCGAAAAGAGGAACCGGATCACCTTTGAGAATCTGCCCGTCAATCATGGCACTACCAAATTCGCCTTCTTTTAAATTGGCCGGGGTAAGAACCAATTTCTGCGTAGGCAAGTTTCGGAGTTCTTGTAATGAATGCGCTCCGAGGGTTGCCATATATTTTTCAGCAATGTCAGTTGCTGGCGCTAATCCTAGGCGCGGTTCTGTTAAGCCTCGGATTGGACTTTGCTGCGCGCTCTGTGCAATAGCTCTGTGGAATAGGCCCCTGGCAGCATCCGATACCATTAGCCAAGTCACGCTGCGTGCGCCAGCCGATTCGCCAAATATCGTGACTTTATTCGGATCACCACCGAACGCCGCAATATTGCGATTGACCCATTTTAGAACAGCAATCTGATCCATTGTGCCGTAGTTGCCAACAGGCTCGCCTTTTGCTTTTGCCTCCTCAACTAGTTCTTTGCTGGCAAAAAATCCCAACGAACCTAAGCGGTAATCAAACGTCACAACGATGACATCATTCTTTACTAAATTAATCGGTACATACAACGGGTCTTTAGCGCCATCAGTCTGTAACGCTCCGCCGTGTATCCATATCATAACGGGTAAGTTTTTACCGGTCTTTTGGGGCGTAAATACATTGAGCTTTAAACAATCTTCGTTACCCGGTAAGTCGAGACCTGTACTTAAATTTTTTTCATACATCTGTGGACACGAATCGCCAAACTTCGATGCATCGCGAGTGCCACTCCAAGAGGCTGCGGACTGTGGAGGGCGCCAACGCAAATCACCAACCGGTGGTGCCGCATAGGGGATATTTTTAAACACATTCATGTTGTATTCGGTTGCGCCTTGAAGAGAGCCTGTCTCAACTTTTGCGATTGGTCTCGTTGCATTCGCAACGCTATTTAAGGCGACAGTAGTCAGTAGAAATACAAGAATTCGTTTCATATTAATTTTCTACTTTGATTAAAATTATCCGCACACTGGGTCACAGACACAAAGTGCATGAGGTGATGATGTCGCACAACGATCATATAAAATCATCTAGTCACCCCAAATGCTCCAATTCAACGTCGGTGGAGAGGGCTGATTCCATGAAACTGGATACTTCTTTGTGCCCACGCCTAGTCGACTCCAAATGTAGGCGACCAACGTAATAATGCTGATGCCCACTAACACTGTTAGTCCAATATGGCTAAAGTTGGCATGCGCTTGAATCATAATCAGCGGGTTAGCGCCTGCTGGGGGATGCACGGTACGGGTGAGGAGTAGTACGCAAATTGTTATGACGACCGCTATGACCGAGACCCAAGTCGAATCCCCGAGGACCTGAACACAAATAATTCCAATCAAGCTACTAAATAAGTGTCCGCCAAAGACGGCTCGTGGCTGTGCCGCAGGTGTTGTGGAAAGCCCGAATAAGAATAATGTTGTTCCGCCTAATGAGGCCAACAACAAAGGGCTTGTGGCTTTAGTCGCGAGGAGGGTTAGCGCGATAGCGATACCGGCTCCCATTGACACCCAGATCAATCGAAGTAATGTAGTTTTCATTCTAAGTTTGACGCGCAGTGCTTGGTTCGAGTGGATTTCGTGTTTCAGTCTTGTGGGCAACGGTTCATTCTTCCCGCCATCAGTGAGACTTAATAAAGTTTGCCATGTCTTCAATAAGCTTAGCTTTTGCGCTTTGATCCGAACCAGTCCAGGAGAAGGTAGTCAGGTTAGTGCCGTATGTAAGCATTTTTCGATCGATGGTTCCAAACATTATGGCGTGCGCCGCCTGCTCGTAAAACCAAATTTCAAGATCGGCACCCTGAGCGATTTGTTGTTGGGACCACTCCAGCGGGGACGGAGCTAATTGATCCGAGTTTAATCGTCGATTGCATTTTTCTGCGATACCTACAGGTGTAAGTGGATCGCGAGCAATATACTTGCAAGGCGCTCTTCTTGACCAAATCCAATCGTCTTGTGCCAAACCGCCGTAGTTATCGAGTTTGCCGTTGATCATGCGCACTGGCACCGCAATATTGTCCGGGAATCCGATCCCAGCTTGTGGAGATCCCTCGGCGAACACACCTTTTACAAATTCTGGATCAACGAGAGAGGCCATATTCAATACAACCGCGCCGCCATTCGAGACACCTTGAAAAAATATTCTACGCGTATCGATCTCCGACTGTTTGAGCGCCCAATGATATGCGCCGAGTGTGACTTTAAAGATCATGCGCTGCCTGGCTTCATTGCTGACCTGTGATCCAAACACCTGATAGCCTTGATCAAATCCGTTCATTTGATAGGCGTCGTAGACTAAAGTCGCGAAACCTTCCCTGTTTAAAGCAGTCGCCATGTTCTGTTCAAGTTTTCCAAGGCCACCGCCGCCATGCGCAATGATCACTAATGGCGGCTTTCCCTCAATCTTGGGCCCAAAAAATTTTGAATTGAGAGAGAGATCAACCGAGCGATGACAGGGGTCGAACTCCGCTAATGGTCCCTGGACAGTATGGAATTTTTCACGTATGAGGACTAATTCTGCAATGCCCGGGGGGGCAGGTTTGCATTCTGGCTTTTGAGCTAACGCATGGCTGCTCAGGAGGGGATGAACCAGCAGACTAAAAAGAAGAACAAGAAAAAGATGCATTAGTGCTGCTCCACAATTTCCGCTGAAGTCTTGCGATCAACATGTTTTGAGTTAAATTCCGCTCGGTGTATGTTCGTTGCTCACGCCAAAAATTTTTGTGTATCTAAACATGATGACAACGAGCGGACAAGTGCTTCAGCGTGATGCGATGCGTCGCCCTAACATGACGCGCGATGTCTTCGCCGAGAGAATTGGTGTCAGACGTAGAACCCTAGACAGACGCTTGCTGTTGGATGAGCCGAAGGAATATCATTTGGTCTCCGGGGTGGGTCGACGATTTGTTCATGAGACCTCGTCCAAGACTGACTCAGTTAACTCGTGGCGACGTTGAAGAGCATCAGTTGATTGGTTCCAAAAGCGATACCTATTTTCCGATCGGGTGTTTCACATAGCCCTCGCGCGTTTGTGGAAGTTTTGCGCCTAGAACAGCACTTGCGACTTGTGTCCGTAGTATCTGAGCGGTACCCCCGGCAATCGTAAACATTCGGGCGTCGCGCACGTGGCGTTCAGCAGCAAGTTCGCGTGAGTAACCACTAGATCCAAAGAGTTGTAGTGAATCATTGGTAACTTTAATGGCGGTCTCCGCGGCAATGACCTTGGCTTGCGCGGCCAATTTTAAGTCTGGGAAGCTACCCACCGGCACATTGGCTGCGCGATGAAGCATCAGCCGCGCGGCATCAAGAGCGATAGACATATCTGCGATCATCCACTGCAATCCTTGAAACTCAGCAATCGATCGG
>JACCDX011282889.1_pt1 | contig 23605 bp, 23 predicted proteins | sample 7449681 | NCBI WGS metagenome assembly JACCDX01 (sample SAMN15323450, study PRJNA562643) | freshwater metagenome | isolation source: river surface water | place: USA:Blue River Watershed | collected 2017-08-18
AATCAGGTTCGGACGATTTGGTGTTGGCCGACTTGAACGAAGAAGGCGCAAACTTGCTGGCATTGCAAACCCGCCAACAATTGGGTATTAACGCCCTTTCATTGGCTTCGCAACAACAGCAATCAATCCTTCAATTGGTTCGCTAATTAAACTTTTTCCTCCTTTAATTAACCCCTCAAACCATTGGTAATTCTTTGGCTTGGGGGGTTAGTTTATTTTTATAGTTTTGTAAAATTGGGCATTCAAAAAAACCTTGTCATGGTGTGCGAATCGGTAAATATACTATAAATTATGTTTATACAGGGTACACCACCACGGCCAGCACAGAGCAGTTCTGCCCCCAAAACCGATAAATCCAAAAATGCGGAGGGCACGGGTGGGCTTGGCTTGTTTCAATCCATCATGTCCAAAAATAATAACCAACAGGGCCAAGGTGGCGGGCAAAACCCCAACCAAAATAATAATGCCAATGAACAAATAAACCAAGTGAATGAGACCGATTCATTGGCCACCACCGCCGATGTTTTTGGGCTGATTGGGGTGCAAACCGTGCGCCATGATGGTGACGATTTTTTAAGCCGTGAAAAACGCGAACAGGCATCGAAAAAATGGGGCACCACCGCATTGGATAAATTGGACGAAATTAAAAAAATTATCCTAAGTGGCCGTATACCGGCCGAAAAATTACAGGATTTGGCGACCCATGCCGGTTCAAACAAAGTATTGGCCCAGGACCCATTATTGCGCGATATTTTACAGGATATTCAAACCCGCGCCTTGGTTGAAATTGCCAAATTAAAACGCGCCGAGGAAATGAGCAAACAACGTAAGTTGTAAGAAATCTAATTTTATGTTTGTCATAATATATGACTTATTATAATACTCATAATTCCATATACTTTATATTTATTCAATATTTAGATTATTTGAGCACATTACCACATTGCAAGTCGCTATCTTTCCCCTATACGAGGGGTGGATTTTGAATTCGCCAGAATTCAGAAGCCGGGGTGGTTTAACTATGCAACTTGTAAGCACATTACTGCAATGCAAGATTCATGAGTTAACCACCCCGTCAAATTCTACGCTTCGCTTGAATTTGCCACCCCTCGTATAGGGGAAGGATGGTATTTTTAAAATGGTTTAGAGTGCTTACAAGATTTGTAGTTGATGATAATTGTATTATAACTTGTTTGGTAATAATTGCTTATCAATAGGGTTTAAAATCATAAATTCCCGAACGCATATCGGCAAATTTCACAAAAGCCTGATAATCTGGCAGGGGTTGCACCTCTATAATGCTATGGTATTGGTTTTTACTCATTTTAACGGCTCTATTTGATTTATAAAATCACCCCATAAAGCCGTATTCGGCCCATGAACCATCGTATAATTGGCCATGAAGGCCCAATTGGGCCAGGGCCAATAAAATAACACAGGCGGTAACCCCCGAACCACAATAGGTGGTTATGGGTTGCGCCGTATCAAATTGGTCAAAAATGGTCTGTAATTCAGTATTATTTTTGAATGTGCCATCGGGATTTAACACCATATTATATGGTATATTCACCGCGCCCTTAATGTGCCCCGAACGGGTACTGGGGCGCGGTTCGGGCACGCGGCTATAAAATCTATCGGCACTGCGGGCATCAATAATCAAACCACCCACATTATCCACCCCATTTTTATCTATAATGCAATGCGGGGTTATTTTATTGATATATTGGCCATATTGGGGGGTTATTTCACCCGTTTCCACCGCATAACCGGCCGAAACCCAGGCCGGCAAGCCACCGTCCAGCACCGCCACGTTGTAAAAACCATGCGCCCGCAATAAATACCATAAACGGCCGGCCGAAAAGCACCCCACCGAATCATACACAACCACCGGTGAATCATTATTTATGCCCAATTTGCGCATGGAATGTTGAAATAAATGCGCTGGCAGGGCCTGATGGGGTATAAATGTATCGGTGCGTGATTCGCGGTCTAAATCGTAAAATACCGCACCGGCAATATGGTTTTGTGCATATTCGGCCCGGGCATTGCGGTTTTGGTTTGGCAGGTGCCATGAAGCATCAATAATAACCAAATTATTCTGGCCCAAACGGGCATGCAATTGGCCCGCGGTGATGAGATTATTCACTATTTATCATATCCAATGTTTTGCCAATATTGGGCGAATCGGTAATGGCCCGGCCAATAACCAAGAATGAAGCCCCCTTTAATATGGCTTCCAACGGGGTGGCGGTGCGTTTTTGGTCATTTTGGCCTTGGTAAAATTTGGGGCGAATGCCCGGCACCATACGAACCAAATTGGGGTAAGCCCCCGAAACATCATTAACTTCATTGGCCGAACAAACCAGCCCCTGCACCCCCGATTCGTGAGCCATTTTGGCAATATTCATCACATATTGCCCGGGGCTAATGGTGCAACCCATCGCCAATAAATCGTTGCTATCCAACGATGTCAGCAAGGAAACCGCCAAAATATTAATGCCGGTGCCCTGTAATTTTTTCACCGATGCATCCATCATCGCCCGCCCGCCCGAACCATGAATGGTGATATATTTTGGGTGCAATAATTTTATTGAATCCAATGCACCGGCCACGGTGTTGGGTATATCGTGCAATTTTAAATCCAAAAATAATTCCAATTTGGTATGGTGCATTAACCGCTCAATCGCCTCGGAACCAAAGCGCATATAAAATTCCAACCCAAATTTTACCCCCAAAACACGGCCATCACAATTTTGCACAATTTGTTTGGCCCGGGCGAAATCGTTGGTGTCAACGGCTACAAAAATTTGGTCAGTAATCATGCTTATACATCCAATAAAATGCGTTCGGGGCTTTCCAAATATTCCTTAATACGCACCAAAAATTGCACTGCCTCACGCCCATCAATGATGCGGTGGTCGTAGGAATGGGCCAAATACATCATTGGGGCAATAACCACCTGTCCATTTTTGGCAATGGGCCGTTCGGCAATTTTATGCATACCCAAAATACCTGATTGTGGGGGGTTGATTATCGGGGTGGATAATAACGACCCAAAAATACCGCCATTGGTAATGGTAAAGGTGCCACCGGTCATTTCGGAGACGGTTAATTTGCCGTCACGCGCCCGTTTGCCAAAATCGGCAATCGCCACCTCAATGGCCGCGAACGATAATTTATCGGCATCGCGCAATACCGGCACCACCAAACCCTGTGGGGAACCAACGGCAATACCAATATCGTAAAAATTTTTGAAAATAATTTCCTGGCCATAAATTTCGGCATTCACCGCGGGGAATTCCTTTAAGGCATAACAGACTGCCCGCACAAAAAACGACATAAAGCCCAATTTGGCCCCGTGCCGTTTTTCAAACGAATCTTTGTAATCGTTGCGAATTTTTATCAATGCCGACATATCAACCTCGTTAAAAGTGGTTAACATGGCCGCTGTGTTTTGTGCCATTTTCAGGCGGGTGGCAATCACTTGGCGCAATTTGGTCATGCGAATGCGTTCCTCGCCCCGTGGGTCAGCCGGGCGTGGGCCGGTTTCAGCCGGCATGGAAGGTTTGGGGGCTACTTGCCCGGGTTGGGCAAAGGCAGTTGTTGCCGCCTGTTCTGCCGGTTGTGGTATTGGTTGGGCCTGATGATTCAAAACATCGCCCTTGGTAATATGGCCCTTGGGGCCGGTGGCATTAACTGATTGTGGGTCTATTCCTCCCTCACGCAACATTTTGCCTGCGCTGGGTGTGGCCTTTACCTCATTATTATTGGCAGTTGCGGGGGCCGGGGTTGGCACAACCGGTGCCGGTTGGCTATTACCGGCAGTTTGGGCACTGCCCTTAGCGGTTGGATTCATCATGGCAATAATCGCATTGGGGGTTACATCGGTTCCTTCACCGGCCAATAATTGCTCTATCACCCCGGCTGATGGGGCGGGCACATCCATGGTTACCTTTTCGGTTTCAATGGTGCATAAACCCTGCCCATCGGCAACTATATCACCCACCTTTACCAACCATTTGGCAATGGTTGCCGAACTTACCGATTCACCCAATTGGGGCAATTTAACTTCAATACTCATGGTTATTCCTACTATTTATCCCTATTATGCGTTTATACATTATTATGCGCCATTTTTCAAGAATTTAATTTTTGTTATAAAGTAAAACCCCCCTGAGATTCATTACGAATTTCAGGGGGGTGAATATTATTTCCAAATATTATTCGTTACTGCCACCGCGTAAAATGGCCAATAATTGTAATATGTTAATGAACATGGTCATAAATGACCCATACAGGCTGTATGCCCCAAATATGGACAAACGGCCTACTTGTTCATCACCCATACGTTGGAACTGGTCATATTGGGCCTTTAACATTTGGGTTTCGTAAGCGGTTAAACCGGCAAACAATAAAATTGTTACCACGCTTAAAATAACCGTGAATGTGCTTGAACCCAAAAACATATTAACCACAAACATTACCAACAAACCAATGGTTGCCATCATAAAAAACCGCCCCATACCGGACAGGTTTTTCTTGGTGGTATAACCAAACAGGCTGGAACCGGCAAACATGGCACTGGTTATAAAAAAGGCACGGGCTATATCAGCCACGCCACCCTCTACCCGAAGGAAAAAGGTAATTAATGGAGAGATTAAAACCCCCATTAAACCGGCATATAACCAAAATGCCCCGTGGGCCATAGCCACCGAGCGTGAAAATATAATTTTGGGTGCAAACCAACCCAACCCCAACATGGCGATAAATACCACCCATTTGCCCGGGCCAATGGCGATAGCCTGCATTAATGCAGGTTGGCTGGCCATAAACAGGGTAATTAATCCGGTAAATGCCACCCCCAGCGCCATATAATTATATGTGCGGATAAAGAAACTGCGTAAGCCGGCATCATAGCGTGTTGCTGATATTGATGAGGCTGTTGCAAAGGCATCATAGCTGTTGTTCATAATAATCTCCTTATAGTTATGATTATAGTCATATTTTAAAGGTTTACCCCTTTGATGTCAATATAATTATTGTAATTTTATTTTTCAAGTGGGGGCAAAAAACGCTTGATTTACAATATGATTTGCGATATGATATTTTTTATGTTTTTCGTGGAGTAAATGATGATAGACTTGTATAGCTGGGCCACACCAAATGGTCATAAAATACATATTATGCTGGAATTATTAGGGGTGGAATATCGGGTGCACCCTATAGATATTGGCAAGGGCGACCAATTCAAACCCGAATTTTTGCAAATATCACCCAATAACAAAATTCCAGCCATTGTTGATGGTGACGGCCCGGGGGGCAAACCCATAAATTTGTTTGAATCTGGGGCTATTTTAATCTATTTGGCCGAAAAATTTGGCAAATATTTGCCCAGCGATACATTTTTAAAATATAAAACCATTGAATGGTTAATGTTCCAGATGGCCGGTTTTGGCCCCATGTTGGGCCAGGCCCACCATTTCAGAATATACGCCCCCGAAAAGGTTGAATATGCCATCAACCGCTATACTAACGAGGCCAAACGATTATATGGCGTGCTGGATAAACAATTAAGCCAAAACGATTATGTGGTCGGCAAGGAAATGACCATAGCCGATATTGCCATTTACCCGTGGGCGCGTTCTTACGCCAACCAAGGAATTGATATTAACCAATACCCCAATTTCAAGCGGTGGTTTGACCATTGCAATGCCATTCCGGCATTTGTTAAGGGTTGTGAGGTTTTGACCAATTTGCGCGATAATGCCCCGTTAAACGAAAAACAACGCGAAATATTATATGGCAAAACCCAATATGAAAGAAAATAATGCCCCGCCCATTACCCACCCAACCCAAAATACCATTACATGAAAACAGCCAATTGGTGCATGGTTTGTTTTACAACGATGCCAAAAACACCGGTAATATTCACCAACCAGTATATTTTGGCACAACGTTTTTACGTAACGACCAATATGTAAAGCCCGATGAACGCGGTTATATACGCGATGATAACCCCACCCATGACCAAGTGGCCGCCCTGATAAACCAATTAGAGGGCGGGTTTGAGACCTTAATTTACCCATCGGGTGCGGCGGCAATGAATGCAGTTTTTCACGCTTTATCGGCAGGTGATACCGCTGTGGTGCAGGATTCATTATATTTTGGCCTGTTCAAATTATTGGACAGCCATATTACCCGCCACGGCATTAAAATAGTTTATTTTAAGGCCGGCAATGTTATGGCCATGCAGGAGGCCGTGGAAAAACACCGCCCCAAATTATTATGGGTGGAAACCCCGTCCAACCCCATGATACATCTAACCGATATACAACAGGCGGCGGCCATGGTTCATGCTGTCGGGGGCAAATTGGTGGTTGATTCTACCTGTGCCAGCCCAATAATTACCAAACCCATCAAATGGGGGGCCGATATTGTGATGCATAGTGCCACCAAATATCTCAACGGCCATACCGATGTATTGGCCGGTGCATTAATAACCGCGCGTGAGGACGATTTGTGGGTGCGAATGCGTGAAGCACGCTTTTTGGCCGGTTGGGTATTGGGCACCATGGATTTATTTTTATTAAACCGCGGTTTAAAAACCTTGGCCCTGCGGATGCAGGCTCATTGCCAAAACGCCATGGCCTTGGCCAATCATTTACAAGCCCACCATAATGTCGTGGGAATATTATACCCCGGCCTGCCCACCCACCCCGGCCATGCCATTGCCCAAAAACAAATGATGAATGGTTTTGGCGGTTTAATGTCGGTATTGGTTAAGGGCGGGGCAGTGGAAACATTGAATGTTATTAAAAAATTCCAGATGATTCGCCGGGCAACGTCTTTGGGCGGTATAGAATCTAAGGCCGAACATCGCTTTACCATTGAGGGGGAATATACCACTTCGCCCCCCAACCTTGTTCGTTTTTCCACCGGCATTGAAACCATAGACGATATTATTGCCGATTGGGAACAGGCCCTGAATTGAAAATTTGTTGTTTGTGGTTATTGAAAATTTAAAAATTTCTATTGGCAATAAAAAACACTTGACATATTCAATAATATGCGTCAATAAGGGGGGCATATTAAGGCAAGTGGCGGTGTAGCTCAGTCGGTTAGAGTGTCGGCCTGTCACGCCGAAGGTCGCGGGTTCGAGCCCCGTCACCGTCGCCATTTCCTTAAATGAAAATCCGAATTAAAAATAATTTGGGCGCCATTTCCTTAAATGAAAATTAAGAATTAAAAATAATTTGGGCGCCATTTCCTTAAATGAAAATTAAGAATTAAAAATAATTTGGGCGCCATTTCCTTAAATATAAAGCATTATAATTTACGTTTTTTCAAACAAAAAAATAAAAAAACATAAAACCCTTGACAAAAACACTTAACATACATATATCAGTTTCAAGTTAGCACTCTAATCATTAGAGTGCTAAAATTAGCATTCATAGTAAAGTGATTGCTGATTGAAGGCATATCTTAAAATGATATGCACAACAAACAACAACCTAACAAAATTTATTAAGGAGATAACACAATGAATTTTCGTCCCTTACACGACCGCGTATTGGTAAAACGCGTTGAATCGGAACAAAAAACCGCCGGGGGAATTATTCTTCCCGATACCGCCCAAGAAAAACCAATGGAGGGTGAAATACTGGCCGTTGGTGACGGATACGTCAATGACGAGGGCAAAGTGCGCCCATTAAATGTTAAAAAGGGCGATCGCGTCCTGTTTGGCAAATGGTCAGGCACCGAAGTCAAAGTTAATGGGCAGGACCTGTTAATTATGAAAGAATCGGACATTATGGGCATTATTGCTTAATAATACCCAATAAAACAACAACATTTTTATAACAAAGGATAAAAAAATGGCAGCAAAAGAAGTAAAATTTTCAACCGATGCCCGCAATCGTATGATGCGTGGTGTGGATATTATCGCCAATGCGGTAAAGGTAACTCTGGGCCCCAAGGGGCGTAATGTCGTCATAGACAAATCGTTCGGTGCCCCCCGTATAACCAAAGACGGCGTGACCGTGGCCAAGGAAATTGAATTGGCCGACAAATTTGAAAATATGGGTGCGCAAATGTTGCGTGAGGTAGCCAGCAAAACCAATGATATTGCTGGGGACGGCACCACCACCGCCACCGTATTGGGTCAGGCCATTGCCACCGAGGGCGTAAAAGCCGTTGCCGCTGGCATGAACCCCATGGATTTAAAACGTGGTATTGACTTAGCGGTTGCCGCCGTGGTTGACCATATTAAAACATCGGCCAAAAAAATCAATACATCGGTGGAAGTTGCCCAAGTTGGCACCATTTCTGCCAATGGCGAAGCCGAAATTGGCCGCATTATTGCCGAAGCCATGGAACGCGTGGGTAACGAAGGTGTTATTACCGTGGAAGAAGCCAAAGGTTTGGATACCGAATTGGATGTTGTTGAAGGCATGCAATTTGACCGCGGTTATTTATCGCCATATTTTGTAACCAATGGCGAAAAAATGGTTTGCGATTTGGAAAAACCCTATATTTTGTTGGTGGAAAAGAAATTATCCTCCTTGCAATCTATGTTACCGGTTTTAGAAGCCGTGGTGCAATCCTCACGCCCCTTGTTGATTATCAGCGAGGATGTTGAAGGCGAAGCCTTGGCCACTTTGGTGGTGAATAAATTGCGTGGTGGCTTAAAGGTTGCCGCTGTCAAGGCCCCGGGCTTTGGCGACCGCCGCAAAGCCATGTTGGAAGACATTGCCATTTTAACCGGTGGCCAAGTTATCAGCGAAGATTTGGGTATCAAATTAGAAAATGTTACCTTGGATATGTTGGGAACCGCCAAAAATGTGCATATTGACAAAGACAACACCACCATAGTTGATGGTGCTGGCCAAAAGTCAGACATTGAAGGGCGTTGCACCCAAATTCGCCGTCAAATTGACGAAACAACATCGGATTACGACCGCGAAAAATTACAAGAACGTTTGGCCAAATTGGCCGGTGGCGTTGCCGTAATTAAAGTTGGTGGTGCAACCGAAGTTGAAGTGAAGGAACGCAAAGACCGCGTTGATGATGCCATGCACGCCACCCGTGCCGCAGTGCAGGAAGGGATTGTTCCCGGGGGCGGTACCGCCCTGTTGCGCGCCATTGCAATTTTAGACAAAGTAAAAGGTGCCAATAGCGACCAAACACATGGTATTAATATTATTCGCAAATCGTTGCAGGCCCCGGCCCGTCAAATTGCCGAAAATTCGGGTTTTGATGGTGCGGTTATTGCCGGCAAAATTTTGGAAAACAAAGAAGCCAATTTTGGTTTTGATGCCCAAACAGGCGAATATAAAGATTTGGTAAAGGCCGGTATTATTGACCCAGCCAAAGTGGTGCGCACTGCCCTGCAAGATGCATCATCGGTTGCTGGTTTGTTAATCACCACCGAGGCCATGATTGCCGACCGTCCCGAACCCAAATCATCTGCCCCCATGCCTGACATGGGCGGTATGGGTGGTATGGGTGGCATGGGCGGTATGATGTAATCAACCACCAATAAACCAATACGAAACGCTGGGTTTATATAAACCCAGCGTTTTTTATTGGGTTAAGAATAACTATTTTAATGAAAATTATAGGTTTATATTGACCCAAACAATAATTATGCACCATAATAATTGCGATTGTAAATATGAAATTACCAATCCATGCAGTTTAAAAAAATGACAAAAAAATTATTGTAATGGTTTGGCCATAACCAAAGCCCAATAATGCGAGAAACGGGCCCGCCCATTATCGGCTACTATATACCGGTACCCAACTCCGGCCTCATTAACATTGGGGTCTATCATGGCTTCGCGGTGTCCGTCCTTTGATTTTTTCCAACCATCAACCACACCGGCTGGGGTGCTTTGCCCGGCGGCCAAATTTTCTGAAACCTTTTGCCATTTGTAACCTTGGCGGGTTACGCGGTGCGATACATCGCGCCGTTCGGGTGAAAAATGCGAAAAATAATCGCGCAGGGCCATATCATCGGCCTGATACTGCGCTGCCTTGGACAGGGTTGGGTTAATTTTCAAGGGTGGTAGATTATTTTCGGCACGGAATTGATTAACCAATTCTATAATTTTTTGTTCCCAATTACCGGTTGCCGCAACCGAAGGGGCCCCAAGGACAATAATAAACAAATCCTTAGGAAATTTGAGCTGTGGTTTGCTCTGTTGAAATGGTCGCCCATCAATATACGCTATGCCAACATCACGAAATTTGGCATCTTTTAACACAATTCCCAATTCATTCCCAGACCATAATTCCAGAAATTTGGGTATAGTTGCCGTGCCACCAGTTATCACCATCTGAACGACAGTGGAACCATAGCCCGTATTGCGCACTTTTTCGGAAAAGCCCGATTGGTCAATTTGCGCCGGCCCGTTCACCTCAACCATCTCGGCATAATGCGAGGCGATTTCAGCCAAACGAACATCATATTGCAGTTCCGGTGATTGATTCTTTGCCCTAAATTCTTTAAGACCGATGAATAATTCCGTAACCTCTTCTTTTCCACCATTCGGTGGTATTTCCTGTGCATATATTCCATGCCCAAGAACTATTATTATAAATAGCCAAAATACCCCAATATACCTAAATTTTTTACGCATAAATTGGTTTGGCTGCTACCGATAATCCGGCCAGAGTTGCCTGTCCTGTTTCCAATTCAACCTTCTTTTGATCCAAAATATGGTTACACATGTTGACATTCATGGCGACCATTTTGGCCAACAAATTGTCATCCTTTTTTACCGCCAAGGCATCACCTGCTCGCGACATAAAATCAGCTATTTTTTGCAACAATAATTTTGAATCCTCGGGCGTGCCGTCCCAGTAATTATACTTTACCAAGTTGGCAGTGAATACCCACAAATACGCATTTGCGTCAAGAATCGCACTATATGTGCGCGCATCAATTTCTTTGATACGGGCCGCTTCCAATTTTTCTGCCAATGCAAAAAATGAAAGAGCAATATCCTCAATTTGCTGTTCACGACTCTTCGTTTCGTCAACCAATGATTCGAATGGATTGCTATCTAACATAGACATGTTTATTTCCTTACAGATTATCATAGAATGAGAAAATATTTTATCATCTCGCTTCTGTTTATTCCCATTTTGCGGTTTTTAACCATACTGAACTTTGTTCAATGGGGGTTGTGATTTTTAATCATTGAATATTATGCTATTTTCATGCCAATTTAATATTATTGTTATTTTTCAATGCATTAAATTATTAATTATTTTTGTTTTTATGGCATTTGCGCGTGTATTTGCTGGTTTTATTTCAATATTACACAATAATACACCGCTTTAACTTGCCCTATCAAAAGCAAATATCGTGCAAATATCATTAAAATTTTTGTATCTTTTATATTATTTTATAAATGTTTGGCATTAAAATGCGGCAATGCCGGTCTGGGCCCGCCCCAATATTAATGCGTGAATATCGTGGGTGCCCTCGTAAGTATTCACCACCTCTAAATTCACCAGATGGCGCGCCACCCCAAATTCATCGGATATACCATTGCCCCCCATCATATCGCGGGCCATGCGGGCAATATCCAACGCCTTACCACAGCTATTGCGCTTGACAATGGAGGTAATCTCGGGGGCGGCTATGCCCTCTTCCTTCATGCGGGCCAGCCGTAAAACCGATTGAAAGCCAATAGCAATTTCGGTTTGCATATCGGCCAATTTTTTTTGAATTAATTGGTTAGCGGCCAATGGACGGCCAAATTGCTTGCGGTCAAGCACATATTGGCGCGCGCGGTGCCAACAATCCTCGGCCGCCCCCAATGCGCCCCACGCAATGCCAAAACGGGCCGAATTAAGACAGGTAAATGGCCCCTTTAATCCCTTGACATTGGGTAATAAATTCTCGTCCGGCACAAATACATTATCCATCACTATCTCACCGGTGATGGAGGTGCGAAGCCCAACCTTGCCCTTAATGGCCGGGGTGCTTAGGCCCTTCATACCGCGTTCCAAAATAAAACCGCGAATATCATCATTATCATCCTTGGCCCAAACCACCATTATGTCGGCTATTGGGCTGTTAGTTATCCACATTTTGGCCCCATTCATTATATAACCACCATCGGCCTTTTTGGCGCGGGTAATCATGGAACCCGGGTCAGACCCGTGGTTTGGTTCGGTTAAGCCAAAACAACCAATATTATCACCGGTAATTAATTTGGGCAGGTATTTTTGTTTTTGTGCATCGCTACCGAATGTAAAAATTGGCACCATCACCAATGATGATTGCACCGACATCATCGAACGATAGCCCGAATCAATGCGTTCAATTTGGCGGTTTATCAAACCATATGCGGTGTAACCTAATCCGGAACCACCATATTCCTCGGGCATTATGGCCCCCAAAAAACCCATTTCGCCCATGGTTTGAAAAATTTCCCGGCTATCCTCGTTTTCATTCCTAAAATCGCGCGTTACGCGTTTGGCCAAATACTCGCTGGCGAAATTTTCGGCCGCACTATCAAACATGCGTTCGGTTTCGGTTAATTGCAGGCTTAATAAAAATGGGTCTTCCCAATTAAACAAAATTTTTTCCTGTGCACCCATTTTGGCTCCTTGGTTATTAAAATTATTGAAGAATATTTTTTTGTTTGAACAAATCCTGTAATTCGCCCGATTCAAACATTTCGCGCACTATATCGCAACCGCCCACAAATTCACCCTTGACATATAATTGGGGAATGGTTGGCCAATTGCTATATTCCTTAATGCCCTGACGCAAATCGCCACTGGCCAATACATTCACATCCTTAAATTCCACACCCAGATGGTTTAAAACCTGCACCACCGTGGCCGAAAACCCACATTGTGGGAATTTGGCATTGCCCTTCATAAATAATACCACTTGGTTTTGTTCAATGGTGTCGCGAATTTCTTCTAAAATGCTCATAATGTTGACTCCTTTTATATATCCTATTTTAATCAATTTTGTTTTAATGTCAATTTTAAAACCTGAATTGTTGGTTATTTTGCGCCAAAATTTTATTGGCATAAATTTTACATTCGTTAATATTATACCGGTTATAATGCAATATATCGGCAATGGCCACGGCATCGGCCCCGCTTTGCACCGCCTTGACAATATCATCGGGCGAACCGCACCCGCCCGATGCAATAATGGGAATGGCGCATACATTGGCCACTGCGCTTATTAATTCATAATCAAACCCCTTGCGGGTGCCCTCCTTATCAACCGAAGTTAATAATATTTCACCGGCCCCCAAGGCCTCAACTTCCTTGACCCAATTGACCACATCCAAACCGGTATGTTCGCGCCCATTATCGGTAAATGCTTCCCAACCACCGCTGGGTTTGCGCTTGGCCTCCACCGATACCACCACGCATTGGCTACCAAAGGCACCGGCAATTTCGGATATTAATTGTTTATCGGCCACGGCCGCGGTATTAATGGCAATTTTATCGGCCCCCGATTGCAGGGCCGAACGGGCATCGCTTAAACTGCGCAGCCCGCCACCAATGGTTATTGGCACAAAGACCGACTGGGTGGCCGAACGCACAATATCAAACAGGCTGTTGCGGTTATATAAAGATGCCACAATATCCATGGCGATAATTTCATCAATGCCATCATTATAATATTGCTGGGCAAATATATTGGGGTTGCCAATTTTGCGCAGGCCTTCTAATTGCACACCCTTTATCAAATTGGGGGCCTTGATGTCCAAACGGGCGATAAGGCGGGGGTTATGGGTTTTTTTGGTCATTTACCAACATTAACCATTCGGGTTCAAAAAACCCACCGATTTTTCAATACTAGCCATGGTTTGCAGAACTTGGCTTTCGTCAAACGGGGCCCCAATCACTTGCAGGCCCAATGGCAGGCCCTTGCTGTCCAAACCAATGGGAACCGAACCACAGGGCAGGCCGGCAATAGATGCCGGCACGGTAAATACATCGCACATATACATGGCCACCGGGTCAGTTGGTTTTTCATCTATCGCAAAGGCCGATGATGGGGCGGTTGGAGTTAAAATGGCTTGGCATTCCTTAAACGCATTTTTGAAATCATCGGCAATTTTGGTGCGCATTTTTTGGGCCTTTAAATAATAAGCATCATAATAACCTGATGACAAAACAAAAGTCCCAATCATTATCCGTCTTTTCACCTCATCACCAAAGCCCTCACTGCGGGTTTGGGCGTATAATTCGTCCAACGATTCGGCCGGCACGCGCAGGCCATAACGCACCCCGTCATAACGGGCCAAATTGCTGGATGCCTCGGCCGGGGCAATAATATAATAGGTGCTAAGGGCGTAATGGGTGTGGGGCAGTGATATTTCCTTAATAATCGCCCCGGCCTCACGCAATATTTGCTTGCCCTTTTCCCAGGCATCGCTTATTTCCTTGGGCATATCGGGCAGGGCATATTCCTTGGGAATACCAATAATTTTTCCCTTTATTCCTTGGTTTTGGGCTTTTTCCACCTCGCCCAACCAATTGGGCACATCCATTTGCGCCGATGTTGAATCATTTTCGTCAAAACCGGCCATGGCCCCCAACATAATTGCACTATCGGCCACCGAACGGGCAAAGGGCCCGGCCTGGTCCAATGATGATGCAAAGGCAATAATACCAAAGCGCGAACAACGCCCGTAGGTTGGTTTAATACCCACCAAACCACAAAATGAAGCCGGTTGCCGAATGGAACCACCAGTATCGGTGCCAAGCGAGGTCAGGGCCAAATCGGCCGCCACTGCCGCGGCTGACCCGCCTGATGACCCACCGGGAACCAATTGCTTGTTTGGGCGGGCTTTTTCACGCCACGGGTTAATAACCGCCCCAAAATGCGAGGTTAAGTTCGAAGACCCCATGGCAAATTCGTCCAAATTGGCCTTGCCCACCATAATGGCCCCCTGTTGCCATAATTTGTTGGTAATGGTTGATTCATATTGTGGCACAAAATTATGCAATATTTTGGAACCAGCGGTGGTTTTTACCCCATTGGTGCAATATAAATCCTTGACGGCTATGGTTATACCATCAAGCAATTTGGCATTGCCCGACCCGATTCTCTTGTCAGATTCATCGGCCATTTTCAGGGCCAATTCCGGGGTTTCGGTTATAAAAACATTCAAATCGCGGTTTTTTTGCGCATTATTAAGGTAATATTGGCATAATTCGCGGGCCGAATATTTTTTGGCGCGTAAATCGGCCTGTGCTTGGGTGATGGTGGTATTTTTCATGTCAACCCACCACCTTGGGCACAATAAAATAACCCGATTCTTCCAACATAATATGTTCGGGGGCATTGGTTAATACGGCCTTGTAATCGTTGGGCATGTTTATTTTATCCTCGCGCATTCTTTGGTGCATCTGGGCCACCGAAGTCATCGGTTCAACCCCGCTTAAATCAACGGCATTTAATTCGCCAACCAATGTAAAAATGCCCGATAAATCCTTGCTGTAACCCTGTATTTGTTCATCGGTTACCGCTATACGGGCCAATCTTGCCACCTTGGTAATATTGTCTTTTGTTATCATTTATGCACCTCTTATCTTTTGTGTTAACCATATTATGGTCATTATTCAAGCTTTTTTTTCAATTACACATTATATGAAATGTATGAAATTCCAATTATGTGCGCATATTATTTTCTTGATAATATCATAAATTTGATGTTAAAAATTACATTATCATTAAGGGTTTAAAAATAAGTAAAAAGTCATTATTTGCAGAAAATACCAGCCAGCCATTGGCCGACCGCCTGCGCCCGCAAACCATAGATGAAATGGTGGGCCAGGACCATTTATTGGGCCCGGGCGGGGCCATTCGCACCATGCTGGATAATAAAAAATTGCGTTCATTAATATTATGGGGTGACCCGGGTTGTGGCAAAACCACTTTGGCCCGTTTAATTGCCACCCATATTGATTGCGAATTTATTGCTATTTCGGCCCTGACCAGCGGGGTGCAGGATTTAAAAAAATATTTTGACATTGCCCAAAAATCGCACGAAGCCGGCCGGATTACCCTGTTATTTGTTGATGAAATTCACCGTTTTAACCGCGCCCAATTGGATGCATTTTTGCCCATGGTTGAAAATGGCACAATAATTTTAATGGGGGCCACCACCGAAAACCCCAGTTTTGAAATTAATGCCGCCCTGTTGTCGCGTTGTTTGGTTTTTGCGCTTAACCCGTTGTCATTTAACGATTCCAACCAAATTTTGCAACGGGCCGAGGCATTATTGGGCAAAAAAATTCCATTGGAGGAACCAGCAGTAAGCACCCTGTTGGCCATGGCCGATGGTGATGGACGGTATTTATGCAATTTGATAGAAGCCATATATGACAGCAACCCGGCCAAACCCCTGAACGAGGCGGAATTAACCCAATTGGTGCAAAAAAAAATGCCCATATATGACAAAAACCGCGATGGGCATTATAATTATATTTCGGCCCTGCATAAGGCGATTCGCGGGTCTGATTGCGATGCGGCCCTTTATTGGTTTAGCCGTATGGTGCATGGGGGCGAATCACCCCATTTTTTGGCCCGCAGGTTGGTAAAAATGGCTTACGAGGATATAGGCCTGGCCGATATACAGGCCGGCAATGTTGCCCTGAATGCGTGGCAGGCTTTTGAACGGCTCGGCAGTCCCGAGGGTGAATTGGCACTGGCCAATGCGGTAATTTATTTGGCCAATGCCCCCAAGTCCAATGCCGCATATAATGCGTTTAATAACGCCATGCAATCGGCCAAAAACAGCCAAAACCTGCCCCCGCCCAAAATAATATTAAACGCCCCAACCAATATGATGAAACAAATGGGTTATGGGGCCGGTTATTTATACGACCACGATCAACCTGATGGATTTTCCGGGCAAAATTATTTCCCCGACCATTTATTACGCGAAGAATATTACAAACCGGTTGACCGCGGTTTTGAACGCGACCAAATAAAACGATTGGAATATTTTAAAAAATTACGCAAATTGCGCAATAATTCTCAATAACACTTATTTTCTGCTTGCTAACCGCAAAGGGTGGGTTGCATTGTGCTAGGCTTTCTTGCTTGCTAACCCCAAGTTTATTTGCCCTTTGCGGGGGTCTTTCCCCTTAGCGAGTGGTGGCAGGCGAAGTGGCTTGCCACGAAGCCTGACGGGGTGGTTTACCCAAACCGTGAAAACAAAGAGATATGCAATATTTATGAATAATGCATAATGGGCAGGATTTCAGCCCGGATACGATTTATATGGAATGCCGGCCAGTATGGATAATTTAAATATTCTTAGCCCTGTATGCAGATTATATCATTGCAAGTTGCTATATTTCCCCTCCAATGGAGGGGTGCCCCCGATAGGGGGCGGGGTGGTTTACCACCGGCCCAAGAATAAAAAAATATGCGCTGTTTATGAATAATGCATAATGGACAGGATTTCAGCCCCGATACGATTTATATGGAATGCCGGCCAGTATGAATAATCGCTTGAAATATTTTGCAAAATATTGTAAATAAACACCATGTCAAAAACACAATTACAACCCAAAACACCAATTAAAAATACAACCACACCAAAATTGCCGGGGCGGGGTAAAAACAACACACCCAGCATGGTTTCAAAACATATACACCCCAGCGCGGTGGGTATAGTCATAGATGTTAAGGATAATTTATTCAGTGCTATGGAAAATTAATGGGTATAATATTATTGATTACAAATAAATATTGATTGATTTTTATTGAAATATAATATATTTTAAACATTAAAAGGAATAAAAATGCCTGTCATATCTATGTTTTATGGAATTTTGGTCTATATGTATGCTTTTGACGATAAAAAGCATTCAGAACCCCATATTCATGTTGAATATGCTGATAAACAAGCGATAATTGCCATAAAAAATGGGCGTATTATTGCCGGTAAACTCCCTAAAAATAAATTAAAGTTGGTGCAGGCATGGGTGGAAATTCATCACGATGATTTAATGGCCGATTGGAAATTGGCAATCAGCGGTCAACCAGTCATAAAAATTAAACCACTTGAATAAAAAAAGCAGAGAGATTTTACATGTTATCTATTATTGCCGTTAAACCCATGGAAAACTTACATTGTTGGGTGCAGTTTAACGATGGTTATTGCGGGCTTTTTGATGTAAAACCATATATAAAATCAGAATATTTTAAGGAATTATTAAACCCCGAATATTTTGCAAATGTGCGCATATTTATGCATGGTATTGGTTGGCAAAATGGACAGGATTTCAGCCCGGATACGATTTATATGGAATGCCGGCCAGTATGAATAATTTAAATATTCTTAGCCCTGTATGCAGATTATATCATTGCAAGTTGCTATATTTCCCCTCCAATGGAGGGGTGCCCCCGATAGGGGGCGGGGTGGTTTACCGCTGAATCTTGCAATGGTATTAGGTGCATACAGGTTGCGTTTGTTAACCACCCCGTCTTTTGAATTCTGGCGAATTCAAAATCCACCCCTCGCAGAGGGGAAAGCCCAGCACAATGCAATGCAACTTTGCGGTTAGCAAGCCCAGCACAAAGCAATGCAATGCAACTATGCGGGGGTTTAATTTCGCTTGCTAACTGCTCTACTACGTTTAAATTGCGGGGGGCGTTCCCCTCTGCGAGGGGTGGATTTTTGCAAAGCCGTTAGGCGAAGCAAAAAGACGGGGTGGTTCACCCAAACCGCTTGTAAGCACAAAATACCGTTTTAAAAATGGGGAATGTCCTCTTCAAATCGCTTGACAATTGGGTATTAATATTTATAATGCAAATATAGTCCCGACGAGGGTTAAATTCAGCCAATGGTTTACCATTGGCAGGATTGTTAATTTATAGGTATAATAATATGAAAAATATTTATTTTTTATTTACTTGGGGGCAATAATTTTATGCAAGTTTTAGAAATTATAAAATGACACAGGAACAAGAAATTTCGGCCCCCATAATTTCGGTTATAATGCCGGTTTATAATGCCATGCCATATTTGAATATGGCCATTGATTCCATTATAAACCAAACATTCACCAATTGGGAATTAATAATAATCAATGGTAATAATACCGATGGTTCAAGCGAATGTGCCGAACAATATGCCAAAAATGACCCACGCATAAGGGTATTATATGAACCACAACGGGGGGTATGGTGCGCATTAAATATGGGTATTAACCATGCCAATGGCGAATATATCGCCCGTATGGATGCCGATGATATTTCATTACCAACCCGCCTGCAAAAACAATATGAATATTTACAAAATAACCCGCATATTGATATATTGGGAAGCCATTACCAAATTATTGATGCTGATGATAAACCGGGCGAGATTTGCCGTTGGCCGGCAGAAAAGCATGTTGATGCTGTATGGTTATTGAATAATTTTCGCAGTTGTTTTTGCCACCCATCGGTATTAATGCGCAAAAATGCCATAATAAGTGCCGGTTTATACCGCAATATATCGTGCGAGGATTATGATTTATGGCACCGCATGGCCAAACATGGTCAATTGGCCAATATGGGCGAAGTTTTATTATTTTACCGCGTGCATGGTAATAATATTTCCATTAATGGTGGTGGGGCAAAAAAAAATTACAACCATGTATTAATGGTAAATACCATGTTTCAATGTAATGTTTTTTTGGGTTTTGATAAATTTACAATAAACCCATACTCGGGAACGCACCAAAAAATATTATTTCAATTGTTATATTTATTTAATAAATATATTGCTTTGCCGTTTAGCTATATTATATACGCCACCCGTTCACCCAGTTATATTTTTACCAAAATTACGGGGGGTGTAAAATGATTTATTTGGATATTATGGGTGGCCTCGGCAATCAATTATTTCAATATGCCACTTCATTGGCATTAAGTAAGGGTAATTTTGATAATATAACATTATTAACTGGTAATTATGATAATTATTATTTTGGACAAACCCTTGAATTCAGCAATTTGTCTATACCAAAATTGCACTATAAACCCAAACACCGCCTATTAAATATGTTTCAAAAGAAATATACAGAAAAACATAATTATTATGAGCCACGCATTTGGAACATGCAGGGCGATTATATTTTACGCGGTTATTTTCAAAGCTGGCGGTATTTTGATTCATATAAAAATATATTGCATAACATTTTTACCCATAATGGCCAATGGTCGGTACCGGCGGTTGAATATAAAAACCAAATTTTAAATACCCAAAATGTAGTGGCCATACATTTTCGCCTGTATAAATATTATGACCATTACCCACATGGTATAGATTTAACCGAATATTACCAAAATGCTATTGCCTTGATGCAAAAAATATATGGTAATAATTGCACATTTTTGGTATTTACAGATAATATTGAATTATTGGGCAAATTATACCCATTCGCTATGCAGTATGATATTGTGCAAATACCGGATAATTCATTGGTAACATATCAATTATTACGCCAATGCCCCAATATTATTATGGCCAATTCAACATTTTCATGGTGGGCAAGTTATATGAATTATAATGATAATCCCGTTATCATTGCCCCATCACAATTTATAGTAAATGATGATCATCCAAAATATAATATATGCGATTTATACCCCAATAATTGGTTGTTATTGGCTTGCGATGGCCAAAAAATGCAAAAAACTTGACATTATAATTTTATTATGCATATTTAATATTATGAACGAAACTAATAATCATTTGGGCGGAAGTGCCGGCACCAGCAATGCCGACATGGCGGTTTTAAAATATTTAACCGCTAAATATAATATTCAATCAATGATTGATGTTGGTTGTGGCTTGGGTGAAATGGTAGCCATTGGCAACGCAATGGGTTTAAATGCCATGGGTATTGATGGCGATACCAGCCTTCCCCATAATGAAAAAATAATTATCCACGATTTTACTTCACAACCATATATACCCAAACAGGAAATTGATTTGGCATGGAGTGTGGAGTTTGTGGAACATGTATCCCATCAATATTTACAAAATTTTATGAAAACTATTCAATATTGTAATGTGGTGTTTATGACTCATGCCATACCAAACCAAGATGGCCACCACCATGTTAATTGTATGCCATTTGCCTATTGGTTGGGTGTTTTTGAAATGGCCGGTTTTCAATTTCAACCAAATGAATCATTTGCCATTCGTGGCTTAACAAATAACCAATATATAAAACGCACAGCCTGTGTTTTTGTTAAAAACTCCATGGTGCACCATTACCCGGTGCGGTTTAATAATATACCGAAATATATATTAAACAGCGATATATACAAATACAGCCTGTGGCAAAAATTAAAATATGCCGCAACCCATAAACCATATTTGCATGGGCGTATTTTAAAAAAATTGGGCCTATAATAAATTTCAAAGGTAATATGGATGAAAAAATTATTTAATAATTTATTATTATTGCAAAATAAAATTAATAAGCCAGATTATTCATATGAACAATTAATATTTGAATTATTTTCCAAAAAATTTATAGTTATTTTCATCATGAATATATTGTTTAACCGGCGGTTACATAAATATATTATGCACCCGGTTGATTTTATGCAATTAATAATACGGGTCATTGCGGTAAAAATACGAATAAAAAAAATATTATCACCCAGCCCGCTTTTGGGCATGGTCGGCAAGCAAATTACCACACAACAAACCCATATAATTGACCAATTATTACAACAAAAATGGTATCAATTTCATAATGGAGATATTAAAAAACCCCCATTTCAGGGCGAATACCCTTTGCAACCATTGGAAAAACCATTAAAAATATTCATTATTGGCAATCAATTTGATATGGGGCATAGTGATTACCATATTAATGAAACAATGCAAAATTTTATAAATACCGCCCAATTGCGCGGGCATAAAGTTGATTTTTATTATAATGATATTACCCATTTGCAATGTGAATTTATGAACCGACGCAAATGCAATGGTATTGACATAACGCCATCGGTTGATTTGAAAATGGACGAAATGGCCAATATTATGGCCAAAATAAGCAATTTACAACCCGACATTTGTCTTTATATCAAGGGGGCAATTGGTGATGATAACGCCCCGGAATGCCTGCAAATTGAGGATTTTAAAAAATTAAAAGAAATACATCAATTTTATTTGGTTCATTTTTTGGCCGATTACCCCAAAACCCACCCATTCCAATATAATTTAATAAAATGGGCCGAAGCGGTTGATTGTTATTATTTCATACAAAATTCGCACCCGGTTTTTCAAATATTACAAAAAATGGGCCGGGCAATTTATTGCCCCAGTATGCCAATGCATGGAACGAATGGGGGGGGGGGGGGGGTAAACATATACCATTTGGTTTTTGTGGCCAAAGGCATTTGCAACGCGAATATTTTATTAATAATACTAATAATTACATTAAAGGGGCCCAAGTTTATTTAAAAAAGGGGCATTTTGCTGATTATAATCAATATAAAAATTTTTATGCCCAATGCAAAATGACATTCAATAGCGGGTTTCGCCATAATAAATATGCAATACTTAATACACGCGTTACCGAAACAATAATGAATAAAACCCTGCTATTGGAAGAAAATTACCCATTAAGCAAAGATTTTTATGGCGAAATAAGCAATTTTTATATACCATATATTCATTACATACCGGTGCAAACCCGTGCCGATGTTATTATTTGGGCGCAATATATGTTAAACAATAATCAATGGTTAGAAAAAATAACCAATGAAGCGTTTGAATTTTATAATACGCATTATGCAAGCAATAATTTCTGGTCTTGTATAGAAAATCAATATTATTCCAAGCAGGGGCGTTAATATGACCCCGCTTGTATGGACTATTATTGGTGCAATGATTGTGCTGAATCTTTTTGTTTGGTATGTGCAAACCCACCGCGAATAAAATATAACCGGTGGTGAACCACCCCGTCTTTTGAATTCTTGCGAATTCAAAATCCACCCCTCGTAGAGGGGAAAGCCCAGCACAATGCAACGCAACTTTGCGGTTAGCAAGCCCAGCACAATGCAATGCAACTATGCGGTTAGCAAGCCCAGCACAATGCAACGCAACTTTGCGGTTAGCAAGCGGGAAAGCCCAGCACAATGCAATGCAACTATGCGGGGGTTTAATATTGCTTACTAACTGCTCTACTACGTTTAAAATGCGGGGGGCGTTCCCCTCTGCGAGGGGTAGCAAATTCAAGCGTAGCGCAGAATTTGACGGGGTGGTTAACAAACGCAACCTGTAAGCACTATATAACTTTGTAAGTTAGCTGAGAACCACCCCGCCCACTTCGTGGGCACCCCTCGCAGAGGGGAAAGCCCAGCACAATGCAATGCAACTTTGCGGTTAGCAAGCGGGAAAGCCCAGCACAAAGCAATGCAACTTTGCGGTTAGCAAGCCCAGCACAAAGCAATGCAACTTTGCGGTTAGCAAGCCCAGCACAAAGCAATACAACTTTGCGGTTAGCAAGCAGAGCACAATGCAATGCAATTTTGCGGGGGTTTAATATTGCTTACTAACTGCTCTACTACGTTTAAATTGCGGGGGGC